>Ga0196965_1000825_pt1 | contig 14392 bp, 9 predicted proteins | sample S1_20metaG_FD_148668 | JGI IMG/M metagenome (GOLD analysis project Ga0196965, IMG submission 148668) | Soil microbial communities from Anza Borrego desert, Southern California, United States - S1_20 | ecosystem: Environmental > Terrestrial > Soil > Desert | place: USA: California | collected... | reverse complement strand
GAAATGTCGAGCAATAAAGCAGCGGATAGGATAGAGGCCAAAGGATTTGCCACGCCTTTTCCGGTAATATCGTGGGCTGAACCATGGATAGGCTCATAAACGCCTGTACCATCACCAATAGAAGCAGAAGCCAGCATGCCCATAGAACCTGCTATTTGAGAAGCTTCGTCTGTTAAGATATCTCCAAAAAGATTCGCAGTTACCACCACATCAAAACGTCTTGGATCTTTGATCAGCAACATAGCGGTAGCATCTACAAATTGGTGTTCTACCTCTACATCTGGATATTCTGCTGCAAGTTTCTGAATTACTTCTCTCCACAAACGACTTGTTTCGATTACGTTCGCTTTATCTACTGAACACAATTTCTTACGACGGGTTCTTGCAGCCTCAAAGGCTTTGCGTCCGATCCGCTCTACTTCGAACTTGCTATATTGAGCAATATCATAGGCAGTATCACCACCATCTTTCCGTCCTTTTTCCCCAAAATAAATATCGCCCGTAAGTTCTCTGAAAAACAGAATGTCGGCACCTTTCAGGATTTCAGGTTTGATACTGGACGCACCTAACAGTTCATCAAACAATTTAATGGGACGAAGGTTAGCATACAAACCAAGCTCTTTTCTCATTTTCAATAAACCTTGCTCCGGACGTACTTTGGCAGAAGGATCATTGTCATACTTAGGATGTCCAACCGCTCCGAAAAGAACAGCATCCGATTTTCTCATTTTTTCCAATGACTCATCGGGTAGGGGATTGCCAGTAGCTTCGATGGCTACGTGTCCAATTAAAGCCTCATCATAAGTGAATTCATGATTAAACTTGGCGGCAATTCTATCCAATACTTTTTTACCGACAGCAGTTACTTCCTGCCCAATTCCATCTCCCGGAACAATAAGAATGTGTTTTTTTGACATAGTTGTTTTAATAAGTTGGGAGTGGGGAGATGGAAGTTGGAAGTGGCGGAAGAGACTTCCTGCTTCAATCTTCCCGCTTCCCACTCAATTCGTGTTTTATTTTTATAAAATTTTAAAAGAAAGTGAAGTTGTAAATGGAAATAACTTCCCACTTCCATCTTCCCGCTTAAATCAAATTCAGCATTTTCTCTGTCGCCTTAATTGCTGCAACCGTTTGATCGCTGTCGAGGCCACGGGTTTTGAATTCTTTCTGGTTGTGTTCCCAGGTAATAATGGTTTCGCATAATGCATCCGATTTACCTCCAGGAGGAATACGAACCGTGTAATCTACCAGGTTTGGCAGTAGTATTTTCTTTTGTTTGTATACCTTTTTCAAGGCATTTACAAAAGCATCGTATTGACCATCTCCCTGGGCATGTTCTTCAAAAGATTCACCTTCAATACAGATGTCCAAAGTAACAGAGGGCTTTAAATCCTTCGAGTGTGTAAGTACATAGTTTTTGATTTGAACTTTTTGCTCGATGATGGAACTGCTGTCCAGAATATCTGAAATTATATAAGGTAGATCTGCAGGCGTAACTACTTCCTTTCTGTCGCCAAGTTCAATTACCCTTTGAGTTACTTTTTTCAGATCCTCGTCAGATAAGTTAATGCCTAACTGGAGAAGGTTATTTTCAATGTTCGCCTTTCCGCTTGTTTTGCCTAAGGCATATATCCTTTTGCGGCCAAAACGTTCAGGAATCAGATCATTAAAATATAGCTTGTTCTTTTTATCGCCGTCGGCATGTATTCCGGCAGTTTGAGTAAATACATTTTCACCCACTACAGGTTTATTGGCCGGTATTCTGAAACCGGAAAATGTTTCCACCAGCTTGCTTACGGAATACAAAGATTTTTCCACTACTGAAGTTTTTACCTCCGGGACGTAATCTTTCAGAACTGCAACAGCGCTGGATAATGGAGCATTTCCCGCCCTTTCGCCCATACCGTTAATGGTAAGATGCAATCCGCTTGCACCCGCTTTTGTTGCTTCCAGTACATTCGCAATGCTAAGGTCATAATCATTGTGGGCATGAAAATCAAAATGGAGTTGAGGATAGCGATTTACCAATTCAGAAACATAGGCGAATGTTTCCGAAGGAATCAATACCCCAAGTGTATCGGGTAACATTACCCTTTTTATAGGCTGATCCTTTAAAAAATCAAGATATTGCAAGACATATTCCCTGGAATGACGCATACCATTGCTCCAGTCTTCAAGGTAAATGTTGCACTGAAGACCTTTTTTGTTTGCCAGTGCAATGACTTTTGCTACATCGGAAAAATGTTCTTCAGGTGTTTTCTTAAGCTGATAGGTGAGGTGATTTAAAGAGCCTTTGGTAAGAAGATTCATTACTTTTGCACCTGCTTTAATCATCCAGTTTATGGAGACATCTTTGTCTACAAAAGTGAGTACCTCTACTTTATCAAGACAATCATTAGAGGCAGCCCATTCTGTGATCTTTCTTACCGCCTCAAACTCACCATCCGAAACCCTTGCTGAAGCTACTTCTATCCTGTCGACCTTTACTTCAGTTAGTAAAAGTTGGGCAATGGTCAGTTTTTCCAATGCAGAAAAAGAAACTCCACTGGTTTGTTCACCATCGCGAAGGGTCGTATCCATTACTTCAATGTAACGTTGCGACTTTTTTACTTTTCCGGGAGGAATGGTTACCTGGTTATATAGCTCTGGCGTCTGCAAATGATTTGATCTCCTCTTTCATGGATTGTAAATAATCTATATCATCGTAGCCGTTAAGCAGATTGTGCTTTTTGTACCCGTTGATGTCAAATGATTCTTTTTCACCGGTTGAAAGAATGGTGATGGTTTGTGTCGGAAGATTTACTTCTAATTCTGATTTGGGATCTTTTTCAATTGCAGCGAAGATCTTTTCAAGGAATTCAGGACTTACCTGTACCGGTAAAATACCTACATTGATGGAGTTATTTTTAAATATATCCGCAAAAAAGCTGGATACTACACATCTGAAACCATAATCATAAACCGCCCAGGCAGCATGTTCACGGCTGCTTCCGCTACCGAAGTTTTTTCCGCCTATCAATATTTTGCCTGAGTAACGAGGGTTATTCAGCACAAAATCCTGTTTTGGGGTATTGTCGTTATTGTATCTCCAGTCTCTGAAAAGATTGTCACCAAAACCTTCGCGCTTAGTCGCTTTAAGAAAACGTGCCGGAATGATTTGATCCGTATCCACATTTTCAATAGGAAGAGGTACGGCAGAACTTCTCAGAGTATTAAATTTATCGTAAGCCATGTTTGTTAATTGAAACTTAGTTTTTATTAAATTATTTTTCTAGTTGGAAGCGGGGAGATGGAAGTGGAAACTATAGCAATTCAGTGTTTACTTCCCCACTTCCCTCTTCCTTCTTCCTTCTCCCTTACATCAATTCTCTCGGGTCAGTTACATATCCCGTGACAGCCGCAGCTGCGGCTACAAGAGGACTTGCAAGTAATGTTCTTGCGCCTGGGCCTTGACGACCTTCGAAGTTTCTATTGCTGGTACTTACGGCATATTTTCCGGCAGGAATCTTATCGTCGTTCATGGCAAGACAAGCGGAACAGCCCGGTTCACGCAATTTAAAACCTGCTTCTGTTAATATGTCAAGAATACCTTCTTCTTTAATTTGTTGAACCACAATATGTGAACCCGGAACAACCCATGCGGTTACATGATCAGCTTTTTTACGTCCTTTTATGATAGAAGCAAATGCACGGAAATCTTCAATTCTACCATTTGTGCAGCTTCCGATAAATACAAAGTCAATCTTTTTGCCGATCATTTTATCATCTTCATGAAAACCCATATAGTTCAATGACTTTTCATAAGTAGCCACACCGCCACTCAGATCTTTTGCTTTAGGAATAAGGCTTGATATACCCATGCCCATTCCAGGGTTGGTACCGTAAGTAATCATCGGCTCAATGTCAGCCGCATTGTATGTGTATTCCAGATCGAAAGTAGCGCCTTCGTCTGTTTTTAAAGTCTTCCAATAAGCAAGCTGTTTATCCCATTCAGCGCCTTTTGGTGCTTTTTCCCGACCATTGATATAATTAAAAGTGGTTTCATCCGGAGCGATCATTCCTCCACGGGCACCCATTTCAATACTCATGTTACAAACCGTCATTCGGCCTTCCATGGTCATTCTTTCAAAAACATCACCGGCATATTCAACAAAATATCCTGTAGCGCCACTGGTAGATATTTTTGAAATAATATATAAAATAACATCTTTTGGAGTAACGCCTTTTCCCAAAGTTCCATTTACATTTATTCTCATTTTCAATGGCTTAGGCTGCATAATACATTGCGAAGACAATACCATTTCCACTTCGGAAGTTCCGATACCAAATGCTATTGCCCCGAATGCGCCATGCGTTGAAGTATGAGAGTCCCCACAAACAATGGTCATTCCGGGAAGAGTAATACCATTTTCAGGGCCTACCACGTGAACAATGCCATTTTTAGGATTACCTAGTCCCCAATGAGAAATATTGTATTTTTTAGAATTGTCTTCTAATGCTTTTAACTGATTGGCAGACAATGGATCTGCAACAGGTAAATGCTGATTAATGGTGGGAGTATTGTGATCGGCTGTAGCGAACGTAAATTCAGGATATAATACTTTCAATCCTCTGCTTTCCAATCCAAGAAATGCGACTGGACTTGTTACTTCATGAATAAAGTGCCTGTCAATGAAAAATACATCAGGCCCATCTTCGATCTTTCTAATAACATGTGAATCCCAAACTTTATCAAAAAGGGTACTCGGTTTATTGCTCATTTTTTATGATTTTGAATATTCTATAAATCTTGTGTTGGTATTGGAACAACAAAATATTTGTAAAGGTGGTTTTTTATTTATGCAAATAAGGTAATTGTAAATTCATTCAGGGTTGCAAATGTAAAGAAAAACCTAAATAAACCTTTCTCTCTCCGAATAATAAAAAGCCACGATGTTTTGTTTTTTTATTGATTTTGATTCGTAAAATTAATTTGATTATTCATATTTGGAAAATATCAAATTTTGCAAGCATTGATACTTATAAAGTATTATGGAACTTAGACACCTTATTTATTTTAAAACCGTTGCAGAGGAACTTCATTTTACAAAAGCATCGGAAAAGCTTTTTATAGCCCAACCTCCGCTGAGCCGTCAGATAAAGGAACTGGAAACAGAGCTGGGAGTGAAGTTGTTTGAAAGAAACAATAAAAGGGTAAGCTTAACAGAAGCAGGAAAATATTTTAAAGAAGAAGTTGAAGGAATATTATCCAAACTGGAAGAAGCCGGGAATAGAGCTAGGCAAATTGCGCTAAGTGATAGTGGCGAGTTGAAAATCGGTTACATTAGTTCTGTTTATCAGTTGGATTTATCGCAAGTTTTGAAAGAAATGAAAAAGGTGTATCCGCATGTCAGAACAAGTCTGTTTGAAACCCCGACGGTAAAGCAGGTAGACGCGCTGGAAAAAGGAATGCTGGACGTTGGAATTCTCAGAGCTCCCGTGCATTCTGAAAAATTAAAACAACAGACCTTATTTTTAGATCCATTTATCATAATTACTCCGGAGTCTATTCCTCCCTTTCAAAATCAGAAAGCATTATCCTTAATCGTCAAGGAAATGCCTTTTATCTTTTTCAACAGATTGTATGCGCCCAGTTATTATGAAAAGCTAGTTGAAATATGCGAGCGGTTGGGATTTAAGCCCAACATTCAACATGAGGTAAACAATGTCCATTCTATTTTACAACTGGTTGAAGCGGGTTTGGGAGTTTCCATTATACCGGCGTCTTTGCAAAAACAATATAAAAGCTTGAAGGTAAAGTTTATTCCATTAGAAAATATTGCCATTAATACAGAAATAGTGCTTGCATATAAAGAATCCAAAGTAAGCCAGGTGGCTAAGTGGTTTATTGAGAAATATGCCAAAAGGTTTTGATGGGTTATAACTAAGAGGAAAACACAAATGAAAACCGCAAAAGTCGTATCCACCCTTGATAATTATTTTCAGCTAGCAATGCAGATCTATACTGAGATCTGGAATTAATTTAATTATTCTACGAAAGAAATCTACAAAAACAGAACCTCAATTAACTCCCGCATTCTTATAGAAAGATTAAATGAAGTTTAGGAAGAAATCATCAACCTAAAAAAAGTTGCTGCCGTATCTAATTTAATTTGTTTTTTTTCTCACCTTCAAAACATTACGGTTATGAATAATCTTTTTTTACCCCACCAGAATCTTTGCCGCGGCCTGAAATTCCTTAACGGATTAAGCTGTTTTAAACTCGCTTTTACGTTTTTAACCCTTCTAACATTAAATTCTTTCGCTCAACCCGCCCCAATTATGGAGTGGAAGAAAAGCTATGGAGGTCCTGAATCTGATTATATTAAAGCTTGGGCCGAAATGAGTGACGGATACCTCATAGGAGGAAGTACATATTCAGGGGCAGGTAACGATAAATCTGAGCCCAATTATGGAGATTTTGATTATTGGATTATAAAGATAGATAAGCAGGGAAATAAGCAATGGGATAAATCTTTTGGAGGCTCGGGGAGGGACAATTTGTTTTCAATTGTACCCATAGAAGGGGGATTTCTTTTATGTGGTACCTCCGATTCAGGCATCAGTGGAAATAAGAGCCAGGTAGGAAGAGGCGAAAATGATTATTGGGTGGTGAAAATTTCAAATACCGGAGTGAAAATATGGGATAAGCGATTTGGAGGTTCGGAAAATGATGACCTAAGCAGGGCAATAGAGACTTCGGACGGAGGCTTTATTTTAGCTGGGACTTCCTATTCAGAAATAAGTGGCGATAAGACTGAGGCATTGAGATCTCCTAATAAGATATATGGAGATTTCTGGTTAGTTAAAATCAATGCAAACGGTACTAAAATTTGGGATAAAAGCTATGGCGGAGCAGGAACGGACGGACATGGAAATGATATGCTCACTTCTCTCGCTGCATCAAATGATGGCGGATTCTTATTAGGAGGAAATTCAAATTCGTTGAATGGATTTGAAAAATCAGAAGATTCAAATGGTCAATTTGATTTTTGGTTGGTTAAGATTAATTCGACGGGAGATAGAGTGTGGGACAAGACGTTTGGCGTGGAGGAGGATGAAAGGTTGACAGATGTAATAAGTTCTCCTGATGGAGGATACGTTATAGCAGGTGTTATAACCAAATTAGAAGACCCAAGTGAATGGACTTCATTTTATAAGGAAATCTTGTTGAGAAAAGTGAATTCTCAGGGAACTACCATTTGGAGTACTATTTATAATCCAGAACCTGATTATAAGGGCGATATAGATGTTATTGATCTTGCCATGGATTCTGAGGGATTTTATTTGCAATATAATAATTATGAATACCCACAGGCAAAATATTTAGCAAAGTATAACTGGGAAGGGGTAAACGTCTACCATATACCATTAGATATGGATAGATATGAACGTTCTTCCTTTTTAGAAATAAATAAAACAGGTGAGGCCTTTTTAGGTTTTTGGTCAGAATTGTATGAGCTAGACTACGGGTTATTAAAATTGAAAACTGAACTGTCCAATACTATGCCTGAATTAACACTGAAATTATCACGAAGAGAAAATTATCACTTATTAAAAGAAAATTATGAGGTATTAGAAATGGACGCATTGCCTTTTTATATTTCGTCACAGATAACAAAAGTGGAATTTTATGTAGACAACGCCAAAATAGGAGAAGACAATACAGCCCCGTACACATACTTCTGGACGGAAGTTGAAGGAAATCACGAGGTAAAGGCTATTGCTTACACCTCCAACGATACATTTGAATCCAAGACGCTTGACTGGAAAGTTTATTTATTTTATGGCGCTCAGGCAGAGGCTTCTTACAATATCATATCAGATGCAGGAACCCATTCAGTGAAAGAAGAGGATTACCAGACACTTAACGGAGGTTCGTCTGTAAGCATGTGGGACGTGGGTGATAAAGTAAGTTTTTTTCTCAATGTACCTGATGGGGAATATATAATAAAAGTAAGACTTCGATCGGGCTATCATACGCCCACACATGCAGATCCGACAAGCTATTGGCCAGATGGATATTCATTTAAAGTCAACAATCAACTTGTAACATTTCAAGGAGATGAGAGCACAATATCCGAAAAGGACGATTCTTATGGAGGATCTTACTGGGGTACCATGGTTTCAGCCCCCACATTAATAGAAAGAAGTTATAGAAGCTTAGAAATTCAGACCCATAAGCAATGGGGAGGAATTGATTATATAGAATTAGTCCCATTATCCAGGAAAATTGAAGCTGAAACAAACTATTATGTAGAAAATGAAGCAGGCAGTAGGCCCATCGGCGTAGAAAGTTACCCTACCTTAAGTAACGGATCATCCGCCAAAATCTGGGATATAGGTGATAAAATACGAATTAGGTTGTGGCGAGCCCAGGGACGCTATATAATTAAAGCAAGGGTTAGGTCGGGTTACTATACTTCAACCTTCTCAAGTCCCAAGCGTTTTTGGCCCGATGGCTATACTTTCTCAATTAATGTAACTTCAACAAAATTCACAGGAGATCCTTCTACCATTTCCGGAAAAGATATGGCTTATGGAGGATCTTACTGGGGAATTATGGAATCTGATGTTATCTATTTAAACACTGATGATAATCTTTATGTTCAAGCCAATTATGAATGGTTGGGCGTGGATTACGTGGAATTGGTACCGGTTGAAAGTTCCGGTGCAAGATTGGGTGTTTCGGAAATTGTACAAATTAAAAGACCGGAAGTTTATCCCAATCCATTTAGAAATACGGTTCGTATTGATTTGCCCGAAACGATGAACGATAAGGTTTCCTTAACGCTTTATGATTCATTTGGAAAAATAATAATTCAGGAATTAAAAGTAGCGGATAATCAAGTTGGTTTGGTGTTGGATTTATCTTCGAAAAACCTCCCGTCCGGGCTATATTTATTAAAGCTGAAAACCCAATCCGGAGAAAAGACTATGCGGCTGACCAAAGAGTAAGGACATTTAAAATCGGAATATCAGAGAAGATTACTTTGGTAAAAATAAAAGGTTATTACGATGACATCCCGTGAATCTTAATAGTGAATCAGGGATGTCATCTGATGTTTTTCTGTAATCTACTGTCAGAACTGAATTATTTTAGTTTCATATCCAACATGAGAAATGGATAATTCCCCTAAAGTTGAATTTGGTTTAATTGTAAAAGTCCCATTCTTGTTGGTTAGGATTCCAATAGTTGTACCCATTTGGACAATGACCGCACCTTCGAGAGGTCTGCCCATCTTGTCCAGTACCGTTCCTTCGATTATGGTTTTACCATTTGAACTGGATTTGTTAAAGGATACCGAAAACTTATGGTTTAACGGATTTGTCTTTGCGGTGACCTTTGTTTTTCCATCTTTTGATTGAGTGAATTTTACCGGCATGGTAAAACTTGCTTTGACCGCCACGCCCTTTTGTTCCCCAGGTATCCACTTTGGACTTTGAGAAATAACCCGCAGGGCTTCCTTATCACAATCCGGGTCTAATCCTTTCACAATTTTTGGATGAGTAACATTTCCTTTTTCATCAATTTCAAAAGAAACATATACTATGCCTTCGATACCATTTTCCCGGCTTTTTGCAGGAAATGCTATATTGCCCGTTGCGTACTTTGTCCACTGCTCCATTCCACCTGGAAATTCAGGCAATTTTTCTACAACGGTAAATACTTCCTTGGTTTCCTTTGAGTTAGAGGATTTTATTTCCGCTTCATCCATTGCCTGCTTTTGGCAAGATGCTATAAATAACACTCCAGGGAAGAATGCAATAAGCGCAGCAATTTTCCAGCTTTTTATTTTCTTTTTATTGGTCTGCATTATTGAAATTCGTTTAATAGTTAAAGAATTATTAAAATGATTCGCAAGGGGGTAACCTGCTGATTGTAATGCAATTCTGGCCAGAAGATTGCAATAGTCATTCACTTCATTATCCTCAACAGCTCGCGAATCTGCCTCAAATTCATGTTGTTGAATGAGTTTCTTTTTATAAATTCTGATTAAAGGATTAAACCAGAATATTATTGCTATAATGTTGCTGAAGATTAAATCCAGGGTGTGTAATTGAGATACATGAACCTTTTCATGCTCCAGTATTTTCTGTTTCTCTGATGGCAAAAGATAGGAAGCATTTCCAATGAAAATGAAGTTGAAAAAAGAAAATATGTAATTTTCCTCGATAGATTCTGTTACCAAACAATTGTTCCATCTATAAGTATCCTTCCATAGGATAAGTTTAATAAGTTTTGCTAACTGAATTATGAAAATAGAGAAGAATGTAGTTAATCCTATAAAATACACTGCGGCTAAAAATGTCCATAAATCAGTAGTTGTTAACCAATCCAGGTAGGAAGAAGTTTTTTTGCCGGCAGATACTATAACCTGAGGCAGCCAATAGGATTGTGCATTCATTGCAACAGGACCTGTTAATTCCAAAGCAGAATTGTTATTCAGGGGAATTAATGGAATCAGCAGGGAGATTAACATAGACAAAAGAAGGAAAAAGCGATTTAGTCGAAAATGACTTTCATTCCTTAAAAAGATCAGGTAGAATGCTAGGAACAGCAGGAGGTAAAAGTTTGACTCCCAAAAGAAATAAACAAATGATCTCATTGTTTTTTGTTTTTAAGTTCATCTAGCTGTTTCATTAGCTGGTCAATTTCCTGTACAGACATCTTGGACTCATTAGTAAAAAATGACACCAGGTTTTTAAAGGATCCATTAAAGTAGCCGGCAACAAAATTGTTCAAACTGAAATGGCTATAGTCTTCTTTTGAAATTAATGGAAAGTATTCATGCGTTTTTCCAAAAGCCTTATGATTCACAAAGCCTTTTGTTTCAAGTATCCTGACGATAGTGGAGACCGTATTGTAAGCTGGCGTTGGTTCACGCATTTCATTAATTATGTCCTTAACAAGCGCCTTTTTTAGCTTCCATATTATTTGCATAATTTGTTCTTCAGCCTTCGTTAATTCCTTCATAATTTTAACATAAAATTTATTAAAACTAGATAATTAGTTTTAAAACTAAAAACTTAGTTTATGTTTATTATTCTACCATAAAATAATAGGAATATAGAACTCGAAGCCAAGCGAAATGGAAGAGTGGATCAATCAAATTGACCGAAATACAAAGAAGTTTATAGAAAGTTTTGTCGGCCTGAGCCCGAGCAACTGAACTGGAAACCTAATTCTAGAACCTGGAGTATTGCCCAAAACATTGACCATATTATCCTGGTTAACCGTTCTTACTTTCCTAAAATCGATGACCTAAAGCAAGGGAAAAACAAATTACCTTTCTTAGCAAAATTTGGCTTTATTGTTACTTTCTTTGGGAATTCAATTAAAGGATATGCGCAACCTGATAGAAAAAAGAGGACTAAAACTTTTAGAATCTGGGACGCAGACAAAAGCAATTTTTCAAAAAATATTCTCGATGATTTTCAAAGGCATCAAGCCGAGCTTAAAAGGTATATAGAGGATTCAGGAAATTTAATAAAAGGGAAAGCTATAATTTCCTCCCCCGCAAATAAATATTTTGTTTATACGCTTGCGGCTGCTTTTGACATAATTGTTGTGCATGAAGAAAGGCATTATAATCAGGCCATGGGATTGTTAGAAGGGATGCTGAGGGCTTCGGCTACCGCCCATGTTGATAAATGCTAATCATCCTGTACTTGCTTTAATTTTTTTTGGCATTAAAGTCGTGAGCTGTTAATTTTTTAGTTTCCATGAGGTGTTAATTGTTTAATAACAAGTTTATTATTAACTTATTACATCTTTTTATAAAGCAAGGGTTCCAAACAAAATTTTCAATTATGCCAATTTTTATGGACAGACATGATGTGTCTGGAGTAACTGCAAAAGGTGCAGCGGAAGCTCATGGAAAAGACCTTGAAATACAGGAAGAATATGGTTGTAATTGTATGACATACTGGGTTGACGAAGACAGGGAAAATGTATTTTGCCTGATCGATGCACCTGACATAAAAGCAGTAAAGGACATGCACAGAAGGGCGCATGGATTAATTCCACATGCAATTGTGGAAGTGGACAGTAATTTGGTCAAGGCTTTTCTCGGAAGAATTCATGATCCGGTTCACTCTAAAAGAAATCGTGTGACAGAGATCTCCATTTTTAACGATCCGGCATTTCGGTCGCTTTTAGTGGCCGATTTAAAGGACAAAGCGTTGTTTGCCTGCAAATATGGGCGAGAGCGTAGCCATGAGCTAATTAAAAAATTTAACCATCTGATGGAACAAGCGGCAAAAAGTTTTAAAGGAAGCACGGTTGAAAAATATAATGAGTTTTTAATTTCTTTTACCTCCGTAACCAATGCAGTGGATTGTGCAATTAAATTACAGGAGTTAATCAAGTCACAAAATTTGCACAAGGATCTTCCAAAAGTAGAATTGCAAATCGGAATAACCGCTGGAGTTCCTCTTACGGATAGTAATAACCTTTTTGGTGATGCTGTAGAAATGGCCAGGAGTTTAAGGTTCATTGCCCATTCAAGCCATATCAAAACTACTGCCATCATCAAAGACTTATATAAAGGTAGAGCCCCTCAGCTTTTTGATGACTACCAACAAATAAGAACCCTAAATAAAAATGAGGAGCATTTTCTTCACAGTCTGATCAATGTAATTCATCAAGCGCTATCTGATAATAATTTTAATATCACCCAATTCAGTAAACAAATCGGTGTTTCTAAGTCTCAATTATATCGTAAAACAGTGAATCTAACAGGTCTTTCGCCAAATGATTTTTTTCATGAAATACGATTAGATAAGGCCGTTAAATTAATGTATTTTCAAAATAAAAGCATAGCTGAGACTTCGTATTTGTTAGGCTTTGCAAGTCCTTCCTATTTTACCAAATGCTTCAAAAAACGATTCAATGTGCTGCCTGTAGATTTTTGTAAGAGTATTGCCTGAGAAAGTATTCAATTATCTGTAAAATGGTCTAATAGTGCCGGTTATTGAATGATTTCTCCCTTTCCATAAAATCATCTTTCTGTAATTTCATATAGTATTTATTTAAATAAATTGATATGAAATAGCCATGATTTAAAATCACTTAAACGAGGATGAATATTTAATGGCGTATTCCATGTGACAACTAAAAATAAATTATAAACACATGAAACCCTTCAAAAACCAGATCACTTTAGCGATTACGCTTTTGGTGCTCACCACTGGGTTTGCTTTTTCACAGCAAACTGCCCCTGACTTATCTGATAATCAAGTAAAAAAAAATGAGATCATGAACACAGACAGTAAATTAAAAACTTTTGTAATCGAGCGGGAAATCCCGGATGCAGGAAAATTGACTGCGGAACAGTTAAAAGCAATTTCAATAACTTCCTGTTCTGTGATCAAAGAACTGGGACCAGACATTAGATGGCTTCATAGTTACGTAACAGGAAACAAAATTTATTGTGTTTACGAGGCAATAGATGAAGACATTCTTGCAACGCACGCAAAAAAGGGCGGTTTTCCCGCTAATTCCATTACCCAGGTATCCACAATAATTAGCCCTGCAACAGCAGAATAAATAAAAGAGCTGAAATGTATGCATTAGCGATGACATCCCTTGAGTTTTAACTAAGGGATGTCATCGCTGAATTAAAACTGATATTACCAAGAACCGCGAAAATTAAAGCTATACAATCCTTTTTAAAAAATCTTCTCGGAATGTTGTACCTATAGAAATATATTTATCTTTTATTGCTATATGATTATTTTCTATCTTTTCGATATGTTGCAAAGCCACAATGTATGATTTCTGAACTCTGAAAAATTGAGAGGGCGGCAAACATAATTTTTTATGTATTCCAGTTCTTTATCCAAAGGAACAAAATCTTTGTTGCTGTCATGTATCATATACCTCATCAGACCTCTAAGACTAGAAATGCCATCGGCAGTTTTTTCTGCTTTTTCAATTAAGGCAGTCCCGTAAAGCGTATTCAATGAATTAAAAAGAAAGTGTGGATTGACTTGAGTTTTAAGAAAGGCAAGTTCTGTCCTGGACTTCTCAGTAATCAGTTCCTGCTTTTCTTTTTCATTTGAAATCCAGTCTTTGGTGAACTTATATAAAAAGGAAAGCGAGGTAATTACAAAAAGGTCTAGATTTACTGACCATTCGAAATAGTTATTGAGTGTATTGACTTCAAAAACAATTTGATGAAAATAACTCAAAAAGTAATTAATCGAAATAACAGAAATCAAAAGAGTAACAAGAGCAACAGAATAGGCGCCTTCTTTTTTTCTGGCTAAATATTTGGGAATCAGTGTGAAGGAATTTCCAAAAAATAATAAAAAATGGGTCAATACAAAAAGGGTTGGATAAACTGGG
>Ga0196965_1000824_pt1 | contig 14393 bp, 10 predicted proteins | sample S1_20metaG_FD_148668 | JGI IMG/M metagenome (GOLD analysis project Ga0196965, IMG submission 148668) | Soil microbial communities from Anza Borrego desert, Southern California, United States - S1_20 | ecosystem: Environmental > Terrestrial > Soil > Desert | place: USA: California | collected... | reverse complement strand
CTATCAAGGATTTAAATTCCTCCAGTCCTTGTGACCATGCAGAAGGATCGTTACCCGGATAAGTCCGTCCCCAGTCTTCTGTCTCCAGATATCCCGCATATTCACGTGCCAGTAAAAACTGTTCACGTGCCTCGTCTTTCCTTCCAGTGTTCATTAGCGCTAGCCCATACATATTAAGCAGCCACGGATTGTAGGGCTCTACAAACAAGCCGTCTTCAAGTAAAGGTATCATTTCAGCGAATTTTCCCTGCGAGAAGTACACCCATGACAGATCGACCCGAGTCCAAGGACTTTCCGGCTCATAGTTCAAATATTTCAAAAAGTTTTCTTCGGCCTTCAGCCAATCCTCCACGTCATTAGTTTTGCGTGCTTTATAACCATAAGTCAGTCCTTTCATATAGTACACGTTCGGCCTCTGATCACCATGCAGGCTGATTTGTTTGTCGAACTTATAAAGGGCGGCATTGTAATTACCTTCCAAGAAGTCGATCCGGCCCAGCTGATACCAGACCAATGGATTATCTGAACCTTCTTCTATAGCTTGTGTGTAGTACTGCCTCGCTAATTTGAGATCATACTCACCCTCCGGAATGTTATAAGCGTTGAAATAATACTCACCGAGAGCGAACGGGTCAGTGATGGTGTCATCACGTGAATCAGCCCACAAAGCGTAGCCGCCGATCACAATTGCACCAGCAATAACCGGCAATAATTTTATTGTGGTGGGAACTCCAACAAATATTTTTTTTAGATTTTTACTAAACTTTGTTTTTTGTATCGATAAACTGGGGAAAAACATAAATTATAATGATGTATCAAATATTATATTCTATCAGATCAAAATATTCGGTCCGCAGTATCAGTTCCCCACTAACAATTCGTCCGTCTGGTCCATAAAATTTACTCGAGGCCATATTGCCAGCTGATATTACTGTACGTTTTGTGTAAATAGCTTGTGTCCGAATCATTGAATCCAATTGAAACCATAGTACTTGTGGGTTATGGAAACGAGCATGAGAAACCGCATGAAATGCCAACGGACTGTCTCTCTGGTCTGCGATCTTAGAAAGTCCAAAAATTGAAGAACTTTCAAAGCAAAATAAAAATCCTGGGACATCGGCAGGAAAATGCCCATAGTTATTTTTTGCGCCCGGTAAATAATTTTGATTATTTAATATTTTATCCAACTGCTGACGCTGTCCAAATAATTTCAACAAGCCAATAAATGGATAAGTCACGTATTCTCCCTGCGGGGTAAAAAACTGTTTGTCCGTGGTGTAAACAGACTGATTCTTCAAGTCATAATAAAACGCCCGCAACACTGCTCCATTTGATGTATCTACTCGGGCACTATCCACCACCAACAAATCATTTTCTATTTTTGAATCCAAGTAACTGAATGCCGCATCAGTTCCCCCCAAATAATCGGTGAGGCGAGAATCTTCCGGCAATAAAATTACATCCGGCGTAATTTTGGCTGCTGTTAACACTGCCGCTATTTCGTAATCCGCTTTCAATCTCTCTCCTTCTACGGAATGGAGTAGTTTACTACTAAATCTGGTATCAATGACCACTACTTTTTTTTCTAATGTAGGCATTATCGCCGTTGGAAACATTACATATAAAATTAACAACGCGATAAGGTAATAACTCGTCCAAAAAAACTTCTTCAGTCGCGACCAGTCCTTATGAATCCAAATGAAATACAGCAGCGCGCCCGAGACGGCGGCCACAAAAGTCAGTCCATACATTCCACCAAGAGACGCAAAGGGGTAGAACAAGGAAACGTTAGCCAACGCGATACCCGCGTAACCATGACCAATGTTGATGTTTAGATATGCTCCCGGACCCAACAATATAACTGATGCCGTGAAAGAACCCAGTATTTCACCACCTAGCCACGTGACTGGAAAAGTCACCCAAAAAAACGATCGATATTTTTGCCAAATAAAAAATAATAGCCCGGCCGTCGCCGCGATGCCGATACCCATAAACACGGAGGTGGACAACCAGTACGCTCCTATAAACAGCAGCTGGCTCAACTTATTCAATGCTACCCAGGTTAACGGATAAGTAGACCAGATCCACGAATACCCACCCAGACACTTCAGTGTTCCCACCAACAATCCGCCACAGAAGACTTCGCGCCAACTGGTTGCCTTAAGTACAGCGCTGATGAAAAGCCCGAAGGCCGGCAACACTAACCACCAAAACATTTGATGAGTGGAAATCAGAGCAAAACAGAGCCCAGACAGAAACCAAATCAGCCATCTCATACGTACATTCTACTCCAACCAGACAAATTCGCTGCCAGTGGCTTTTCATTTTATACTGTTCTTATGGATACGATCTTATATTGGAGCAAACGGATAGTGCCCGCCCAGATATTGAATTACCTTCGACCCCCTTACCACCTGACTTTGGCCTGGCTCGGCGATAAAATTTATCGCCATCCTTCACATGAACTCACCGTCATTGCCGTAACTGGTACCAAAGGAAAATCCACTACTGTGGAGTTAATCAGCACCATATTGTCTACCGCTGGCGTAAAAACAGCATCTCTGTCCACCATTAGATTCAAGATTGGTGATGAATCACGTCCCAACCTTTATAAAATGACCACACCTGGTCGTTTCTTTGTCCAGAAATTTTTACGAGATGCTGCAACCGCAGGCTGCACTCACGTAGTTATGGAGATGACATCAGAAGGAGCTAAGCAGTATCGTCACCGATTTATCGAACTGGATGCTTTGGTTTTCACCAATTTAACACCTGAACATATTGAGTCTCATGGTTCGTTCCTACGATATAAAGAAGCCAAGTTATCAATCGCAACCGCATTAGAAAAATCTCCAAAACGTCCCCGTCGCATTGTGTCTAATCTGGATGACGAACACGGTAAAGACTTTCTTAATATCAACGTGGAAGAAAAATTACCTTTCTCTCTGGATGCCCTGAATTTATACACATTACACAAAGATGGTATTGGATTGATTTTCAAAGATGGCGGGGAGGAAATCACTATTCGGATTCCTCTGGTTGGTTTATTTAATGTATACAACGCGTTGGCGGCAATCACTTTGGCGCGTTCCTTAGACATACCGTGGAGAATGATAGAAAAAGCTTTGGGTACTTTGCCACCCATCAACGGTCGAGTGGAACATTTCTATAGTCCTGCCGACGGAATCAAAAAAATCACTGCGGTAGTAGATTACGCTCATACCCCAGATTCTTTAGAGAAGTTGTACCAGGCTTTTAAAGACGTGCCTAAAGTATGTGTTCTTGGAAACACCGGTGGGGGTCGAGATCGTTGGAAGCGACCTGAAATGGCAGCTATCGCTGAAAAATATTGCGATCGAATAATTCTCACGAATGAAGACCCGTACGACGAAAACCCTAGAAAGATATTGGAGGAAATGGCAGATGGCATTGAAAATAAAGCTAAACTGGACATCATAATGGATCGCCGTCTCGCCATTCGTACCGCGTTTCAAGAATCCAAAAGTGGAGATTACGTAATCATTTCCGGCAAAGGCACCGATCCGTATATTATGGGTCCTAACAATACCAAGCAAAAATGGAGTGACGCCGAAGTGGTTAAGGAAGAATTAAACGCTTTATCGGAATCTGAATAAAAAAAGGCGCTGGCTTTGCCAGCGCCTTTTCTTATATAACTTATTTTATCCAATCATCCAGATAGACCTGGGATGGATCGTACTCATTCAATGAGTGACTGCTTATCATGGTGAAACTAGCATCATCCATGGTGTAAAACTCAATGCGCGGATTAATTAATTTACCATCAGCGATATCTCTGGCGATCACGGCGTAAGACATCCCGTCTGGAGATACTACCGGCCAAGAATAGTTCACTGATTGATTTTCATGTGAATATAACTTCGTTACATCCAGAGTTGGTGAAACTTCATAAACACTAATATTTCCAGTACCTGGAGTAGTCAAGATCAAACGACGACCGTCTGGAGACACTTCAAACATAATACCAATCACGGAAGAGAACGGTTGTTTGTTTTGTCCCAAGAAGCTTATTATGCGCACCTCCCTTTCCACACTCATATCGTAAGCGTAAATGCCATCAGACCGTAGAAATAAGAGAACGTTGCTATTTGGCATCCAGACTGGATTAGCAGCATCTGGTATCTCCAACTTAACTTCACCACCTTCATCCGTAAGTACGACCTGCCAATTTTCCGTTGAGGTTTTTTCTGCTTCAGGCACGTTTTCCATTAGTACCCCACGTGCGAGAAGTTTTCCATTTTCTGACCAAGACATCGTTCCGTACTGATCCAGTGACTCTTCAGCCAAGGTCCCTAATCGCTCGGGCACGACCGCGTGAACTACTCGTTTGACGACAGTACTGGTACCGGCCGAATCACTAACTGCCAGAGCCCTAAAAAAGAAATCTTTATCATTGTCGGCTGTCGAAAACTCCACCGCGCTACTGGAGTAGATATCAAAACGTTCACTTTCGTTCACCACCTGCATTTCATTATTGGTGAGATTTAGACTGTAGGTTTTTGGCGCAGCGATGTCAGAAGTTTGGGGCACTCCACTGTAAATTACTCGTCCCGAAAGATCGGCCGAGTTCAACTTGTTAATGCGCATACTTAACGAAGGTTCCAACACCTGCCACGCTCCGTAAGCCAACAACACCACGACCACAGCCACCATCATTCCCACTATTGAAGTGAGCGATGGTGTCTTTTGTTTGATTCCTTCAAGCATAAAATAATAAGTTAACTCTTAAGACAGACGCAAGTCCTTGAGCAGGGTTCGATCTTCTGGTGCTAAGCGCTCCAACCAATTTGGACCAACGATTGCGGCAGTTTTATCAGACATACGAGTATAAAATCCATTGGCGCGAAGTACGTAACGACGAGTGGTATTGTTAACTTTTGGCAGATCTTTAACCACCACATCGATTACGTCTCCTGGAGTCGTGTGCAAGAAGACACTATTTTTTTCTTTTACCTGTTCCGTATAGTCAGCTCCTGTCTTGGAGTCTGCAACCTTTTGCACCGAAAGGGTCTTCATCTCGGGAATACGAGCAGTACCCTGAAAAGTAAAGGCAGCGCGCACTTTATGCTTTTTTGTAGCTTTAATGCGAAGGGTAAGAAACTCATCCTTCAAATTAGCGATTACCTCTTTCGGAATACGTACCACCTCCTGTGCGGCTCGCACGTAACGTGGGAATAAAGTTTGCAAGTATGTCTGTCCGAAACTGTCGCCCGCAGAGATTACTAGTGATCTGCCAATAGCGCCAATGGTGTAATCAGCATAACTATGCGGAACACTAAGCAGTTTAGACAAAGTGTCAGAATCTGTTTTGTTGATACCTATAAAAGTCACTGATGCCAACAAAGCCATCCCCGCTAAAGCAGTGATACTACTGCGTCCCAATGCCACACTCTGGATCATAAACTGCTCCATTCGTGAGAATGGTACTTGGTTACCCAGAGTCCAGTCGCGGTAATGCGAATCTACCAAGATGAACGTGTCCTTAGTGGAGTCAAGTTGTGTCTTAGGTACTCGAATGACCAACTCATCGCCAGTCTGCATTGTTATACTCTCCCCTTCTTGAGGACGTAAGCTGGTGTAGGCACTTGAAGCGGCTGTAAAAGTTTTTTGCTTAGAATGGTACTGATGCATCTCACCAGCCACAACTTTAGCTTCGGCCGTATCAAAAATGTAACTGTCTTCTAAGTTACCGTCAGCAATAAAATGTTCATTTTCTTTGAGGTCCAACGCACCAATTTCAAACTTATCTATATATGATTCTTCGGGTTCGAGTTCACGAATCTGCATTCTTAGTTCTCCATTGTCATCAGCCTGCAAAGATTCACTGAGTAGATAAACATCGCCACCAATACCCTGCTTGTAAGCTTTCATACCCACCTCGTAATTAGCAAAAACGGTATTGGGTTTACCAAATAGAAAGTCATTCTCGTGTACGTACTGTTTGCCATCCCAAACAGTTAGGAACGGCGTAGAAGGAAGAGTACCTACAGTAACACTTCCTACATACTCTCCTGTTGTACGATCAAAAGCATCATACGTTCCTGGTACATCATAACCACCAAGGGCATCTGCGATATCCTGAGCAGCATCATCACTTATATCTCCATAACCACCTCCTCCACCTGGACCACTTTCCGCCCCTGCTTCTACCTTTGAGGCAGTAAACATAGCACTTAGTAAACCTATTTTACTTAATAGATTAGGAAGATTTTTATTTTTTTTGTTGGTGGTCATATACCATATAATACTCCTCGATTAGTAAAAATTTGACACTCTATGTTGATAAAAAAAATCCCAGCTAATTTGTTAGCTGAGATTTGAGATATTGAGAACGTTTTCACCTCTTGATGCCGAGCTTGCATTTTTTCACCAGTGGCAAATATGTAATGTAATATCTCGGGTTGTTGGTATTGTACGCAATCCCTGCCACGACGTTTTTTTGGCCGATCTTTTTTTTCACAACCATAATCACAGTCTTGGTTGTGAGCACTTTGCCGTTCTTTTTGATGACACATGGTCCAGCGGCGGCGGACGTTGCGAAGCCGGCCAGAGTGAACATAGTGATGACAATAAGTGTGAAAAGCTTACTCATAATCAGGTCCTCCTTGAACCTAACTTAATCAGGAGTTTATCCCCTGATTTACTGCTACATATTATACACAACTACGTGAAATTGTCAAGCGAGTGTCTGAGGAAATAAAAAAAGCCGGAGGCAACAAACTGGGATAAGTTGCGCTCCGGCTGTATGGACGATCATTTGCAGATCGTTTCTGGGAGTTAAACAAAAGGTTGTCCAAGACCTCTATGTCCACCATACACCATTGCTGAAATATGGCAAGAGGGTGTGCGGGGCGGCAAGCCGCCCCGCACCCGAGAGGTTCTTTCCTACAACTAGATGTTGTAGTAAGTGACCTTCTCTACCTCTTTGATGATTGGGAACTTATCCACCGGCTCGGAAGCCGGTAGTGTTTCCTCTTCCTCGATACACACTCGTTGGTTTTCATCCAGATCGAAGCATTTTAGAGACACAGTCTCTGCATTACCCGAGAGCTGGCCCATAAGCGCAATCGCGAGGATTATCATTGTCATTGGACTTTCCTTTCGTTTACCACATCGCCCCAGTGCGACATGGCCCTAACACAGTACCACATTTTTAAGAAAAAAGCAAAGGCCGGTGCGTGTAGCGCTCCGGCCTCATTTTTATTTTGGTACATCCACCAACAACCCGTCAGCCTGATGTTCCACTTCGAAACCTTCCCTCTCGGTGAGGGTGTGTTCGTATCCGTATTTGGCATGAAGAGCCACAGTCTTGAAGCAGTCTTTTCCATTGTACGGATTTAACCCCGCCTTGAGAACAGCAGCATCCGCTTCCGCGAAAGCCTTACTCCGACTATCGCTACCGGTACCACCCGCTCCCAACACAGCGATTTGCAGATTGCCAGACCGACACCAGCCGGCGACTATCCAACCGTAATCATATACTGACACCACGATGCATTCCTTTTTGGTATAGCGACGACAGCGGCGTTCCGCAATTTGTTCAGCGAGAGCACGGGTGCCTTTACTGTGCGCTTCGCCGAACTTTCCATCCATCGAAACACTGAGCGCACCCCAGCTTTCCGGAACCTTGGTCGCTTGCAAAGCCCTCCACTGTTCGAGGGTCAAGGCACCAGTAATCGTTTCGTTCCGCATTTTTTGGAACAGGCGGATGGCTTTCGAGGTCTTCGGACCATGGTTGCCATCAACAGTGACATCGTAGCCCAAATTGTACATAACTTCCTGAACCGTTTCGACATCTTCGATCGTACCTTGCTCGAGGAGAAGGACGCCGATCTTTTCGGCTACGCCGAAAAGATCGAATTCTTCTTCAGCAGCCTGAACGGCGACAGAAGTCAGCACGAAGAAAATCACCACGGTGATCATTTTGACAAAGATCGACATTTTAGACTCCTGTAAGTAGGGTTGGATCTGTTTTCAAGTATACCATAAAACTTACCAATTGTCCATCAAGACGCCTCCTTCTTATATACGTTAATAACGCGTAATTTGACGTGGGGTCGGGGCTTATAATGAATCGTATTAATTTAAAGTTTAATTAACCGTTCCTTATGCATCGCTTTATAACTCTACCTAGCCTTACCGCCCTTCTCCTCATCACTTCCCTAATCATTCCCAGTACAGTGATCGCTTTGGAAGGCGCGGCTGGTGGTGAAGCCGATGGCAGTGAATACGGTGGTGGTGGAGCAGACACTGGTGGCTCCACCAGTGGCCCAGCTGGTGAATCTAGTTCTGAAGGCAGTGGTAGTGACAGTGATAGTGGTGGCTATAGTGGTGACGGTACTTCTGATTCTCCGAGTGAGAGTGGTCCTGGACCAGGCGTTGGTGGTGCTGATGCTGAAGCTACCAATCAAGCAGCCGCTGACGCTGCTACCGCTGAGGGTTACGGTATGAACGGTGACGTGGATGTTAACGCCACGGCAGAGGCTCGTATGAGTGGCACTATCGATAGTGACCAGGTGGCTATGACAGATGGGACAGTGCAGAGCTTGAGTGCTGGTGCGGCGGCGGCGGATGCGATTAGTGCGGCGGCCGAGGTAGGTGGATACGTAGACACTGAAGCTACCCACGCGGCCTATCAGGACAGTGATATGACTCCTGGAACGGTAGTAGGGTCATTGACTGGTACCATCGGTTATCCGGCACGAGTGGCAAGAGCAGAAATCAACGCCGCTGCTACAGTAGCCGCCAGAGACGCGGCAGCGGTGTCTGCTATCAACAATTCCGCTGCCACCGCTTACGCAGCGACAGCTAAAGATATTGCGCAGGCCTATCAGCAGGCTGCACAAAGTATGCAACAAGCTGGAGTGCTTGGCCTTTCAGGAAAAACAGTCTCCAACAATACTGATGTTAGTGCACAAGTATCTGTCTCAGATTATCAAGAAGGTATGGCACAAACCTCCTACTCTGGACCTAAAGGGGTATCCACTCAAGGACTAAATCAGGCAGCACAAGATGCTTACAATAATTTAGGTAAGTACTCTTACAATCCCACCGCTACGGTAAATGGTTTTGCCACAGGAGGCTGGCAAGATCAAAATGGTCGCGTGGCAAGTGTTGATAGTTTCTCTCCCGACGTTAATAAAAATATCGACTCCATAACCAAAAATGTCCAAGGATTAATGCAGACTGGCAATTATTCAGCCACGATTGATGCCGTCAACAAATCACTTAGTATCACAAATCTCGACACCGGAGCTAAAGTGACCAACAACAATATTGGATCAGTAGCAGGACAACAATACGGTCAAACCTACTCCGGTCCAAAAGGAGTAACGACGCAAGGGCTAAATTCGGCAGCACAAAACGCTGCGAAAATACGCGCTGGTTTTCAAACCAATGCCATATCCTACACTGAAGCTGAATTAGAACTTGCCGCCCGCACAATGTTGGCCGAGTCTGCTTCTATTAAAAACAAAAACGGTGGAATAAACACTGAAGCTTTGCAGGCGGTGGCCGATGTTATAAAAGCACGAGTTGAATCGAGTTTTTTTCCTAACACTGTGACGGCGGTCGTCAATCAACCTTACCAATTTCAACCGATACTAGACAACGTTAACCTGAATCAGTTTTCTGACGAAGACGTAGCCATGGCTAAAGCGATTGTTAAATCGGTATTCGATGCAACAGCGGTACCAGTGGCAGTAACGCCACAGAAGGTGGCTCATTTGAACTTTGGTAACACTGCCACCGTACTCAGTTCACCAAGAGCTTCCGCGCAAACCAAAGCTCAGTCTGCAGCGATGGAAGCCGATCCTAACTCCAGAAGTTTTTATTCTTCAACTAATCGTGGAATTCAACACACTTTTGGCAACCGTGGTCCATCTGATGTGAGCTACAATCCTGACGGATCCTCCCCCAATCAGTCGTCAAACAACAACACTCAGACCAATAACAACAATGACACTAGCGACAACGACTCAAATGACTCGAGTCCTAACAATGATTCTAACGACACTAACGACTCGAACGACTCGAACGACAACGACTCAAATGACCAAAACACCAACCCAGATCGTTCAAACAATAACGACCGAGATAATTCAAATCAAGAAGACAGAGACGCTGTACAAGATCGTACTAACACCACTCGCGACAACGACTCAGTAGTCGGCAGTACCTTAGATAGAATTCGAAATATCTTTGGTGGTTTTGTTCGAGGTGATTTCAGAAGCGGTAATAGAAGTAATTCTGGTGAGCGAAATGAGATGCGTCTGTGCCCACCTTATCCAGTCTCCTGTCAATCTGGAGCATCGATACTGGCGTTTTCTTCTTGGATAGACTGGTTTAACGACAAAACAGAAGCACCGGTTGAAGAAGTCCAAACTTCGCAAACAGTCGTACCCGTTCTTTTGACTGTGCATTACCAAACGAACCAAGTGGATGTAAACCGAATGGATATTGTCGCCACCTTGGATAATCCGGCACAGCATTACACTCTTGAACAATTTGAAACACTTAAAAAACTACTCAACGAAACTCCAATTTTGTTTGGAAAAGATGGAGAGGTAATTTATTCTAATGGTCTCTATTCACCACCAGTTGAGAATGGTGAAGCTATTGGGCAAGACGTACCTGAGTATGTTTACACGGTGGAGTATATGGATATTAATGGGAATGTGGTTGAGATAGGAGATAAATCTTCTATCCTGCCAGACAATGTTGTCTCAAACTTGGTGCGTTCCGTATTGGGAAATGCTGCACCATTCTCAACTGAAGATATTGATTCTGTAACATATCGCCTGATTGATCCAAAGTCAGAAGTAAACGGTGACGAGTACTATGATTACGTCATTACACTTACTGATGGATCAGTGAGAGCTATAACGGTACCGCAATTCTCTTCTACTGCTTATATGCAAAAGCGATTTGAGCAACTCGGCTTCCGTGGTGGAGCAACCGAAATTCTCGCATTGGCTACCGAAACATTTGAAGAACCTGATCTAGGACTGATCTCTGGCTTGTTCGCTTTTGCTTCAAACACAATTAATAAATTCACTGATACTGAAACGACTGACAATAATGTGACTGATCTTCCATTACTGGACAGCACCTTGACCGTTTCGGACGTCGAGAAAATATTTATTTATCCTAGAACCACAAACATTGCTTGCCCCAAAGAAGTCGAAGGGTATGAAACTGGTTTCATGTACACTGCTATTATCAAAAATAACGTTACTCCAGAGTATGTAACGATGGTATCAGATGGCCGTTGTGGACATGGAGAACCAGCTGAATTAGTGGCGGAAGCAGCCCGCCATCTCGACACTACTTACGGCATTAAAGACGCCACTTATGAGTCTGTGGTAAATAAAACCTTCTTTGTTACTGAACCGGCTGAATTTGAACGAGAAATAATAAATGTTTATCGGCCAAATAAGACAACGACGACATCTCCGGTTGCGGATGAGCCGCTTACCGAACCGGCTACAACTACACCTGAACAAAAGCCGAATCTTACCAACGACGTGTTACTTGAAACAAAGGTCATCGGCAGCAACGGTGAAATTCTCCTTGATTGGTCAGCGGTTAAGTCGATTAATATGTCCGCTGATGTCTCCCTCTACTTCCGCTGGGACGGCAGCGATTACCAGCAATGTCTACCCTTCCTGCAAGACGCCGGTACCTATGCTTTGACCAGAAAGGATAAAGCGATGCTTAAGGGAGACACGGAGAGTGAAGGGTTTAACGTACCGGAGCGTACCGCTTCTTACCGAGTAGAGTGTGGTGGACAGAGAAATAATGAGTTTGGCGTGGATGAGCGAGTGGTGGAGGTGACGATAGAGTAATAATAGTGAGCTGAGTAAACGGCCGCTGGAAGCAAAGCTTCCAGCGGCCGTTTCTCTTAAAGACAACATCTTAATGAAACAAAATAATTCCAGCAGAAACCGACACGTTGAGTGATTCTTTGGTGCCAAGCATTGGTATTTCCACTACTGTATCAGACTCTTTAATAACATCCGCACGAACACCTTCTACTTCATTACCAAAAATATACGCTACTTTCTGTGGTGTAATGAAACTTTGAAGAGTAACTGATTCTGCTGTTTGTTCTACTGCCACTATCTGGAATTTATCAGTCCGAAGCTTGGTTAATAAAGCTGGCAGAGCTTCGTCATCAACCTGTTCCCACGCCACGGTATCGAGAGCTCCAAGTGACGTTTTTTTAATTTCAGCAGAAACACGTCCGAAACGGTCGCGAGGTGCCGGTGTGTAACCGAGCAGATAAATCTTCTCTACCCCCGCCCCGTCGGCAGTACGAAAGATTGAACCTACATTGTGGGCACTGCGAATGTTATCGAGAATCACTATTTTCTGCATAAAGTTGACACGGGGATACTAGCATAAAATTTGTCTGGATAAGCGAATATCAAAATCGATCCGCCCACCAGGGTATCTTGCAATGTATGGACAATGACAATTCAACACAGGAATCGAAACTTACAGTTTCAGTATTTCCTTTGTCGTCACGAGTTGCTAGATATAATTGTTCGCTACGCTTCAATTCTATTAAGCACTCTTGTCCACGGCTCGCGGGGTGTTCTCTAGGACTGAGAAAAACCCAACGCTCCGCCTCGCACACGTATTGAAAAACGACGCGCAGGCGTCGTTTGTCTCTCGTGTCCGCCCACCAGGATATCTCTCCTACGGAGCAGTACACCTTTTGGATATTTTGTCTCGGCATTCGCCTCAAAATATCTCAAAAGGTCTTCGATCCCTGGTGGGCGGGAAAAACATAGAAGACCGATGCTCACGCATCGGTCTTCTTGTTTTTTGTCCGCCCACCAGGGATCGAACCTGGGACCTTCTCCTTAAAAGGGAGCTGCTCTACCGGCTGAGCTATAGGCGGGATTGGCACACTATACCCGCGTCTAGTGCATTTTTCAAATGTTTTAAACTCGAAGAAGCCAACGCTCCACGGCCAAATCCATATCCAATCCACCCAAGCGACTCTGATGATAGGTATCGAGCAATGAATGCGATAGGGTTTCTGTCTCACCTGTTTTATATTTTGCGAGCGCGCGTTTTGCTTTTTGATATGGAAAGTCTTTCATTCCAGCTTCTTCGGCGCTATTGGTTAAGGCTGCTAAACGCAAAGATTTAAACTGCCACCACAATATACCGACCAGCTCTTCCGGCGCGATACCAGATAAACGTGCCTCGTTCCAAATCAACCATAATGATTTACGATCACGTCTGGCCAACGCATCCGCCAAAGCAAAGGTATTGAAGCGTGGCGTAGCCGTGGTCTTAATTTCTTCAAGTTCCGCGTGCTTGCCCCAGCGTTTTTTGTCATCCGCCAACAACACTCCTTCAATCACCACGAATGTGTGAGGAGAGGCAGCTAAAATTTCTAAATGATCAGTCACCTCACCGTACATACTTTTATCGGATGATGGTGTATCCACCAAGTAAACCATAAGGCCTCCGAATAGTGACGTTTTATTTGCAGCGTTCAGCACGCTACCGGCGTCGTAATTGTCACCATCGAAGGTTTCGAGTGAAAAGCCTTGTTCACGACGTTGCTCCACCAACGCCAGCGCTTGCTGTCGTATTTTTATTTGATCATTACCAAAAAATATCCGTATCATAATTTAACTGGAAATTTCTACTTTTTTCATCTCCGTCCAATTGTCTCCTACTTTAGCTTCGACACTGATCGGCACGTCTTTTGTGTCCTGGTCTTTTAAGACGTCACTCATAATACGGGCTAGTTCTGGAACGAGAGCAGTCACCTTCCCCTCTTTCACTTCAAACACTAATTCGTCATGCACCTGAAGCAGCATCCGAACATCATCGGTCAATTTGTTTTCAGTAATGTACTGATCCAGAGCCAGTATTGCCAGACGAAGCAAGTCTCCTTCAGTACCCTGAATCGGCGCGTTGATCGCCATTCGTTCAGCGCTGGCGCGAATCATTGGCGCACTTGAAGTGATGCCCGGGAAATGACGACGGCGACCAAACATCGTTTCGGTGTAACCGCTCATGCGAGCAAAACTCTTGGTCTCTTCAAGATACTCGGCTAAACGGGTGAAGGTATTGAAATAAGCATTCAAAAATTCCTGCGCTGCTTCGCGCGTGGTTCCCTCACCCAAGTTTTGTCGAAGAGCGTTCACTCCCATACCGTAAAGAATACCGAAATTGATTACCTTAGCGGCTCGACGCTGATCGGCCGTCACCTCATCAGGAGCCACCCCAAACACCCTAACTGCTACTCCGCGGTGTACGTCTTCTCCCCTCTTAAAAATATCGATCAATCTCTCGTCGCCGGAAAGGATTGCGGCCAGACGTAGCTC
>Ga0196965_1000823_pt1 | contig 14396 bp, 14 predicted proteins | sample S1_20metaG_FD_148668 | JGI IMG/M metagenome (GOLD analysis project Ga0196965, IMG submission 148668) | Soil microbial communities from Anza Borrego desert, Southern California, United States - S1_20 | ecosystem: Environmental > Terrestrial > Soil > Desert | place: USA: California | collected... | reverse complement strand
CTTCACAAACCTTGAAACGAAATTTGGCGGCGAAGGAATGCAGGACAGGGATTTTCATACCTACGTGACGGCTAAGCCAGGCACGGGTCCGAAATACCAGCTTGAGTCGCAATATGGAAATGTGTATATCAGGAAAGCTGTGAACTGAATTTATTGCGCTCATAATACAGGCTGTCTTCGTTGGAAGACGGCCATTTTTTATTCATCCGAATGAATGTATTGCGCTCTTTGTATCTTTATCCGATGCGCAAGCTTGAAAAACGTGATTATGATGCAGTCGTCATTGGCTCGGGGCCGAATGGGCTAAGTGCCGCGATTACTTTACAACAAGCAGGTTTATCCGTTGCGATACTGGAAGGAAAAGACACGATTGGTGGCGGGCTTCGTACCAAGGAACTAACACTGCCTGGTTTTCGCCATGACGTCTGTTCGGCCATTCATCCACTGGCAATTGCATCACCTTTTTTTCAAATGCTTCCACTTGCTGATCACGGTCTTCAATACCTGTTTCCGACTTTCGCGGCAGCCCATCCGCTGGATAACGGCGAAGTCGTGATTGTCGACTCATCGGTTGAAAATACCTCCCGGTTTTTGGGAAAGGATCAACATTCATACACGCGCTGGATGAATGCGCTGGTATCACATGTTGATCTTGCCCTCGGAGACATACTTGGCCCGCTGTCAATTCCATCGCATCCAATTGCGATGTCTGCATTCGGGCTGAAGGCATTGCAGCCTGCTAATTTTTTTTCGTCGCGCTATTTCCATGATGCAAAAAGCAAGGCGATGTGGGCGGGGATGGCGGCGCATTCCATGCTTCCGTTAAATTACCCTGCTACCGCTGCGATCGGTTTGGTGTTGCTTGCTTCAGCTCATTCAAAGGGATGGCCAATCCCAAAAGGAGGTTCACAGGCAATAGCCACCGCGTTAGCATCTTATTTTCTGTCAATCGGTGGCAAGATTGAATTGAATAGACATATCACGGCTATGTCGCAGTTGCCTTCATCGCATGCGGTGCTGTTCGATACGTCACCCCGGCAGATGCTTGCAATTGCCGGACACAAGTTTTCATCTTTCTATCGTTGGCAGCTAAATCGTTATAAGTATGGAATGGGTGTTTTCAAAATGGACTGGGCGCTAAGCACACCGATCCCTTTCAAGTCGCCCGAAGCGCGGATGGCGGGGACGGTTCACGTGGGTGGGACTGCGGCAGAGATAAATATTTCTGAGCAAAGTGCATGGCGAGGTACGCACGTCGAAAAGCCATTTGTCCTTGTTGCTCAACCCTCTGTTTTTGATTCAACACGATGTCCCGATGGAAAACATGTGGCCTGGGCATATTGTCATGTCCCTTCGGGATCCATCAGGGATATGACTTCAGCAATTGAAAATCAAATTGAACGATTTGCTCCGGGTTTCCGTGACGCAATTATTGGTAGGAGCGTGATGAACGCGAATGACATGGAGCAATACAATCCCAACTACATAGGTGGCGACATCAACGGCGGCGCCATTACCATCAGTCAACTATTTACGCGTCCGGCTTTGAGACTCTCACCATATCGAACTTCCGAAAAGGGCTTGTATATCTGTTCGTCCAGTACACCCCCCGGCGGCGGAGTTCATGGCATGTGCGGATATCACGCGGCGCAACGCGCTAAAAGACGTCTTCCTGTAAGCGTTATTTGCATTTTGCAAATTCTCACTGCCTTTCGACGCGCGTCAATTTATACGGTAACAGCCAGGCAATGGTGTTGTGTTTTTTAGAATGATAAATTCTCATATCTTCGGGCGCGTTTTTATAGAGGAATCGGCAATGGCACTATTAGAAAAACAACTTTTTGTAAAAAAATCAACAATCCCTAATTCCGGTAAAGGACTATTCACAAAGAAACCGATTCCAAAGGGAACGAAGATTGTTGAATATAAGGGAAGAATTTCCACATGGAATGAAGTAAAAGATGAAGATGGAAAAAATGGATACATCTTCTATGTGAACAGAAACCATGTGATCGATGGCAAACCTCATTTATCTGCGTTCGCACGATATGCAAATGATGCGCGCGGTCTTACACGCGTGAAAGGGATCGTCAATAATTGCGATTACGTTATCGATGGAAAGAAGGCTTACATTGAGTCGAAGCGCGATATTCCATCAGGCGCAGAGATCTTTGTTGACTATGGAAAGGATTACTGGAAGGTAATTCGGGAAAACATGAAGCTTTGGGCCGCCGAAGCCCGGGAAGCAAAGAAGGCTTCAGGTGCGGGTAAAGCGTCAAAAAAATCTGCAAAGAAGAAAAAAGGAAAGACCGCCAAGCGTATGAAACACGCTTAGCGATAGAATATCTCCAGTTCCCTCATTCTTTCAATCGCACTCGCAGCATACTCATGAAAGCCGAGCCTGGTTGCCTCGTTCGCATAAACGCGAAGCAGCCTGATTGAATGCTTGTTAGTGTAAATAGCTTCTACAAGAACATTGTAGGCTTTCATGGAATCCGGATAACGCGACTTGTAAAATTCAACCGCTGCGATCACGCCTTCCTCAAAGAAAGGATTTGCTTTTCCCAGAACAGCGTAGCCGGCTTCCGCGCGTGCGCTGTCACCATTCATTTCATGCATGATCGACGTATACAGCAGCTTGTCGGTTTCATGTGCTCTGTCGAACGTGATGCCTTTGTTGATCTGCTCTGCGATCTGATAAACTTCTTTTCGGATCGCCAACATGCGCAGCTCGAGGTACTGGATCGATTCATACAATCGCTTGTCCGTAAGCTCTAAACCTGCGATCTTATTAAATGTCCTTATAGCAGCGACCAATTTATCAGCCTTCAACAGTTCGTTGGTTCGATCAAGTAATGCCTGCGCCTTATAATTAGGATTTTCCAACGATGATAAAATCGTGTTGAACGTCGTGGAGTCAAAAATTCCGATGCGGTAACGGGCAAACTGATATTTATCCTTATCCTCCATCGAAAGCACATCTTTCAAATTCATCGAAAGCATCGATTTCATTGCAATGGCAAGCTGCTGCGTAGCGATATCATTTTTCGCAGCTACGCTATCCCACGCGACGATCGCTGCACGCGTATCGCGGGCTTCAGTCAATGAGATCGCGTAATAAAATTTTCCTTGCTTGTAATCGGCGTTTTCAGCGAATCGGAAATAGCTCGCTGCGAGCATTGGATCACCCTGTTCGAGGGACCAGAGTCCCATTGTGTAATTGAAAAGCCCCTGGTAGTTTTGTGTGATATAAGCGAGCTCGCCAAGAATCTCCAGCGCTTTTGAAACATTTCCCTGATGATAATAGGCATGCGCTAATGCCGACCGGAGGGCTTCACTATATTCAAAGTTGTTTGAGTCAAGCGCAATCTTATTTGCCTTCGAGAGAAAGGTTGTATCAACATCCTTCGCGTGCTGTATAATATAGTTGTTGAAGAACGTAGCCGAATACAGGTTGAGCTTTGTAAACTGCAGGGGATCGATTTGCAGATCCAGTGGTTGACGAAATAAGTTCGCGAGCGCTACAGCATTTGCTGCCACCGATGGTGATTGTGTGTCGAACAACTTAAAGACAGAATCTGTGTTGATCGGAAGATATTCCATAGCGGCCATCGCCAGGAAGTTCGTTTCGCCCGATTGCTTTGTGTTTTTACTGTCGCGTGCCTGGCTCAGATAAAAAGTTGCTGAATCAATGGCATGTACCTTCGCGTAAGTGTATCCAAGATTATTGCTCAGGTACTCTGAGGACGGCATTCGCTCATGTGCTTTCCGGAATGTTCGGATGGCATCAAAATACTGTTTCGTCCACAGCCACATATTGCCTTCGTTTACAAGCGAAAACTCGGTAGGACGTTTTGCATTTGCTTGCTCATAGTTGGTCGTAGCAGCTTCGAAACTCAATCTGCTCGTCTTTAATGTTGCGAGGGCGTAATTAGCTCTGTTATTTTGAAATGCGCGGCTGCGACTCTGCTCGTAGAAAGAAATTGCAAAAGCATCGTTATCCTGTAGCAGGTGAAGATCGCCGATGTAGTTATAAAACCCGGCGGTTGCGTGATAAATGTATTCGCGCCAATGTGAATAAAAGACGAACGCAAGCGTTGCGATCAGCCCGGCAAACCGGAAAGTAAAATATGGCATGCGGTTAGGCTTGTAGAGCAGTTCATATACACGATGCCGCTCAGCCATCATTGCCATGAAGTTCGAAACGAAATAGATGAAAAACACAATTCCAAAACCGGCATGACTGAAAATTGTGATGTCACGAATGACCTTCAGGGCCGCATCGTTTGCATTGCCAAGCAATTGTGAGATGGTGATGAAACACACAATCGCCATGGTGATGATGAAGAATGCTCCGAACGGATAGAACGGAAATAGATTTTCGTATTGTGGTTCACGTATTTTGTAGGCCCAGATACCAAGAACCGCAGAGATCGTTAACAGCAGGAAAATATTTATGTAGAGAAAGTCCCAATTGACGACACCCATTTCGTGAAGCGCGGTAATGATAACATTCACAAGGTAGATGAATGTGATCAGGGAAAAATGTTTATGCGCGTTTTTGGACGTACTGTCATTTGTCATGTACACGAAAGCCGCTATGATCTCATGCGCGATCATGAGGATGAAAATCAGACTGATAATGAGCGCCGGCACATACGCTGTCACTGCCAGGTGAAGAAACGGAAAATTAGCTTCGGCGAAATAGTGTACAGCAATTGCGAATATAGCTGTCATCGCAGAAAACGTCGCGCACCGGATTATGAAACTTGTGTGTAACTTAAAATACCGGAAGTAAAAGCTAACGCCGAGATAAAAAAGTAAGACGACAATTGTAACGGACATGCTACGAGCGCCAAACAACGCAAGCACATCGAGCCGCAAAGACACTATTGTAACGATAAATAAGCTAAGACCGATAAAGTACCAGAACCGTTCGAGGATTGTTATCAGCGACAGCATGATCACCAATGCTAAACTAACAACAATCAGAAATGAGTATGACGCAAAAAAGTTATGTGTGATATCACTGCCTGTGAAATATTCAAACAACACGTAACTCTCGGCCGGAACGGTGAGATGAAAGGGTCCTAGTCTGAATGTGTGGATTGTCGTTTCAATTGTTTTTTGTTTCTGCAATTTTTCCCAATCAATAACCGCGCTGGCTCCCAGGAAGTAGTGGTACCACATGAGTGCCGCCGAAATCATCAACAATAAAAGAAGACAATACCAGATGAGGCGATAGTCTTTCAACCAGTTATTCCAAAAAAACAGAGATTGCATGAATCGGCGGTGCTTTGACTTTGCAAGCTAAACAGTAACTTTTACTTTGAAAACATAACACGGTTCAATTCGCGGGTATGGAATTGTTTTTATTAGGAGGGAGATTCATCCGCATAATTATCAATGAAACTGCTTTTTGTTATCAACCCGGTGGCCGGTGGAAAAGACCATAGTGACACGATCCAAATGATCAGTGATGAGGCGCGTGTATACGGCTGGCAGCCTGTTACGCTATTGACGACGGGAAAAGCCGACGAAGATGCGCTGGAAAAGGCATTGAAGGACATACGTCCTGCCCGGGTTGCTGTTGGAGGCGGAGATGGTACAATCAGGATGGTGGCAGAGCGACTGATGCCCGGGAAATTACCGTTGGCAATACTTCCGCTTGGGTCAGCGAATGGGCTTGCAACGGCCCTTGAAATCCCAATGGATCCACTCGAAGCCGTTCGGCGGATGCTTCAGGCAAAGACAATTCGCAATATGGATATGTTGAAGTTTAACGATAACCATTATTGTATTCATGTTGGCGACATTGGGGTGAACGCCCTTATCGTTAAAAGATACGAAGAGGGCGGGGAGCGCGGAATGATGGGCTATGCGAAAAACCTGCTCGGCGCTATCCAGGAAAGTCCACAATTAAAGATCACTGTTAAAACGCCCGGTGAAGTTTTCAGGAAAGAAGGTTTTATGATGGTCTTCGCGAATGCACACAAATACGGTACCGGCGTGCACATTTCAGAAGGTTCGGTGTCAGACGGTCAATTTGAAATATGTAATGTTGAAAAGATCGCGCTCGATGATGCAATCAAAGCTGGCCTTACAATCCTTGATGTGTTTGTGGACAAGAATATGTTTTCAGATGTGATCAGTTGCAAACGTGCAGAAATAGAAATTGATCAGCCAACCCATTTTCAGGTTGATGGCGAGTATGTCGGCATGACCGACTTTATAAAAATTGAGATTGTTCCGGCTTGTATTAAACTGTTGGCGTAATGGCGAAACGGATACCCATATTGTTAAGCTTTAATGGTATCTCACATCAAAACAGGAATCTTATATTTGGCCAGCTCACGCACACGCGTATCTCCGATTTATCCTTCCGGGATTATAGTCGAAGAAAAACGTTTAAAACATTATTCAGGTTATATCGTACCCGCCCTTATCGCAACCAACAGCTGACGCTTGTATTTGATGCAGGAGAAGTGAAGGCAACAACAAATGCGCACGGTGCCTTTTATGAAAAGCCAGTCGGCGATTTTTCCAATGCAGTTTTGAAGAAGGTACTGCTTTCGTCAGGCGAAGATGTAAAGCTTGTGGATGGTTTATATGATACCATCATTCGGAATGTATCGTCAGACACTGTTGTTGTGTCTGACATTGATGACACGCTATTGCATTCTTTTATTTATCGAAAGCTTAAGAAATTAAGGACAATGATGTTCACGGCAGTTGAGAACAGGAAAGCCGTAGATCACATGCAGCAGGTGATGAAGCACTTTTCTTTGCAGGGGGCATCGCCGATCTATTTGTCGAATAGTGAGCAGAATCTTTATCCGATGATTTATCGTTTTCTCATACACAATAAATTCCCCACAGGACCACTTTTTCTCAAACAGCTGCGAAGCTTGTGGGACCTGATGTTAAACGTAAAGTTTCCGGTAAAGAACACACACAAGATTTCAACGCTTGAAGATCTGATGATGCTGTTACCCGATAAAAAATTTGTATTGATGGGTGACAATACGCAGCACGATCTGCAGATTTACCTTTCGTTGGTCGATAAGTTTGGAGACAGAATCTCATCAATCGTTATCCGGAAGGTGATCGAAAGTAAGCATGACAATGCATTGATTGAAAAATCATCTGATACCTTGAAGCAACACCACATTCAATTGTATTATACAGATAGCTTGCCAACTCCTTTTCAAATCATCAGCTGACCCATTGCTTAAACGCTGTTGCTTTTTCGCGACTGATATCAATTTCGTTGTTAAACGGTGGCTTGAGATGAAGTGTCAGTCCTTTATGTGTAGTTCGGATCCTGCTCACAGACTGGATATGCACAATGAACTGTCTGTTGACACGAAAGAATACTTCCGGATTAACGAGTTGTTCTATCTCGTCCATCGTTTGATGTTCGATCAGTAATTTTTCATTTGACAGCGTGATCAGGTAGATAAGTTCTTCTTTGTGAAAAAATGCAATGTCATTTACATTTATAGGAATTAGGGCATTCCGATGTAGCGTAAGGAATCGTTCTTTATACTTTTTTTCGGTATTCGACTTCCAGTTAGCCATCAACGACTTTAACTGGTCGGAAAGAACGGTTTCTGCATTGAGCGTTTCATATTTGTCGAGTGCAGCTGAAAGTTCTTTGACGTCTACAGGCTTCAACAGGTAGTCGATACTGTTGAGCTTAAATGCACGGATCGCGTAATCATCATAAGCCGTAGTGAAAATAATCGGACATTTAACATCCAGCGATTCGTAAATCTCAAAGCTTGTGCCGTCCGACAATTGCACGTCCGACAAGATCAGATCGGGTAATGGATTTTTTTGAAACCAGTCGCGGCCCCGTTCAACACTGGAGATCACATCAATGATCTCAGCCCCATGTTTGGTTTTCTTAAGAAGGTTGGCGAGATCCTTCGCCGCGAGATGTTCGTCTTCAATGATTAATATCTTCATACTTTTGACATTCGTTTAAGGGATGTCAATCAAAATCAAAGTTGGGATTCTGCCACGCCATCGGAATATCAGCTTCATAGGTTCCATCCGAATTTTTGATACGCATTTCAAATCTACCTTCAATCACAAACCCAATCGACTGGTAGAATTTCAGCGCTTTTGCGTTGCTTTCCCTCGTGAAAAGCTCCACCCGACCAATATCGCCATGGTTGACAGCAACCTCTTCCTGAAAGATAGTGAAGATTGTTTTGCCGAGCTTTTTTCCCTGGAACTCAGGGTCCACGACGATTGTGACCTGTGAAATTACGTGCCGGAAAATCTTGATGGAACTCTTATAGCCATGTATTTCCGAAATAAGCCTGGTATTGTCTTCCGGATGTTCGGCAACAATGATCAGCCCATGTTCAATGCTATTCCTAAGAAAAGTATCAACGTATTCATCCGTGATTTCTGACGCCTCACGGGCAATTCCTCCCGGGACGGCAGCAACTCTTTGGTACAGTTCTTTAATTTTCTGATGGTCGTCGTAAGCTGCGGTTCTGAATTTCATCTTTAGAGCAATGGAATTTTGACAAAAAACATTTCGTCAGTCGGTTGTATTATTACGGGTTTATCGGTGAGGAAATTGTAAAGTGATTTTAAATTCTCCAGGCCCTGTTTATTCGAGGCTTCGACATTCCGTTTCAACTGCAAATTATTGCTGACCACAAGGTAGTCGCCTATTGTGAGAACATCAATCACCAATGGCCGATGTTTATCGACGACGTTATGTTTGATCGCGTTCTCAATCAATATCTGCAAAGTGACTGGAACAATTAATTTCTCTTTGGCGTCGTCGTGAATGTTGAATTTGATTGCAAGCGCTGGAGCGAATCTGGTTTCCAGCAACCGCACATAGTTTTCAATAAATTCAAGCTCTATAGTTAGGATGACCAGGTTTTTCTCCTTGTTCTGCAAAACGTACCGGTACACCCGCGATAATTGTTGGAGAAAGTCGGAGGCAAGTTGTTGATTTTCAAAAATCAGACTGTTGAGCGATGTGAGCGCATTAAACAGGAAATGAGGGTTCAATTGGTTTTTAAGATTGTCAAACTGAACCTGCGCTTTTTCCTTTTGAAGGCGTTCGCTGTAAACTATTGTGTCTTTCCATCGGTCGATGAAATATGATGTGAAGAAGATGAAGTTCACAGCCGTCGGCAGAATGACATACAACACCCAGGTTGCCGCAATAAACAGACTATCGAGTTGAAATGGCAGATGCGGCTCACCAAGTAAATAGATCATGAACCGCGTTGTGGTTCCAATTATAGCACCGGCTATCAGTTGGATAGTGATGCGACCTGTTATACTTCTTTCGAAAGGATAAAAGTCATTCAATTTATAATTGACGAAACGCAGCGCTTCCCAGCTTACGGTGATTAAAACCACCGATATAATAAATATCTGGAAATGCTGCTCTGTCGTGAACTGATCAAATTTGACCAAACGCACGATAAAGCCCAATACTGCTGCACCGAGAATACATGCATAGGTGATGATTACCTTTTTTGGATTTTTATATCCGAGCATAGGTGCAATATCACCAACGGAAAGAAATATTGCGAACGATCATCTCGTTGAGTTTCGTATTTTGATTTTACCGGAAAACTTAGGACGGAATTTTTTTGTAAGGGAAGGCTGTTCCTTGATCGCCAGGTTAAGATTGGACTGCGCAATATGGAAATGTGCGAGGTATGGATTTACGACGAAGTTACCGTTAAGCTTGATGTGATTTTCCATAGTTGTAGCAAATTCACTAATGACACCTTAGAAGTCGTTTCCCCCTAACGGATTATTGCAACACATTCCATTTAATTGTGTCTTGATCCAGTAATCCTTCCGTCGCTCATTTCAACCACCCGGTCTGACTTCGCCGCGAATTCGTCATCATGCGTTACAGCGATGATCGTTTGGTGGTATTGGCTAGTCAGTTCGCGGAAAATGTCGAAGACAACCTGCGTATTATACGTATCCAGGTTGCCTGTGGGTTCATCCCCCATAATAATATCAGGATCATTTATTAATGCGCGAGCAATGGCTACCCTTTGCTGCTGGCCACCCGAAAGCTTGCTGCTGAGCTTCAGGGCATGTTCTTTCATCCCGAGCATGGCTAATTTCTGATAAGCTCGCTCCTCGATCTCGGCCCGTGAATGTTTGCCCAGTTTTAAGGCAGGAATCATAATATTTTGTAACGCCGTGAATTCCGGCAGGAGGTAGTGGAATTGAAAAACAAACCCGATGTGCGCGTTTCTGAACGAGGCAAGCTGGTTTTGGTTCAAATTTGTCAGCCGTGTGCCAGCGATTTCTAATTCACCTTCATAGTCGGTATCCATGGTCGATAGCACGTACATCAATGTCGATTTTCCGCATCCGGATTTACCGATCAGCGACAGAAATTCGCCTTTCTTTACCGACATGTCAATACCTTTTAGTACCTGAAACTTGTCGGGCTCATAGAAATATTTTGTGACCTTATGTGTTTTGAGTACTTCCATATCACTGTCCTCTCAGAATTTCGATCGGGTCAATGTATGCGGCCTTGCGCGATGGCATGTATCCTGCGAAAGCAGTAGTAGTCACGCCGAAAACAATTCCAATGATATAATATATCGGATCAAAGTTGACTGGCAAATGATCGATGCTGATAAAATCTCCCCCATTGAACGGCGCCTTTGATATCAATAACGAAAGCACATAGCCGATAGCCAGTCCCATCAGACTACCCACTATTCCAATCACCAGAGACTGGACCATAAAAATCAGCTTGACATCGTTACCGGCAAATCCCATTGCTTTCAAAATGGCGATGTCTTTCATCTTGTTGTAGATCGTCATATTTAGAATATTATAGATGCCGAATCCGGCAACCACCAGAAGGGTAATTGATACGGAATAAGTAAGAATATTTCTAATGAGATTTCCTGTCAGAAATGTCGCATTCGCCGCCTCCCAATCTTCTGCCTTGTATTTGAACATACTCTGATAATCTCCTGCGATTGATTTTGCCTGATGCAGGTCTTTCAGTTTGATATTGATATCGGTGATGTAGAGGTGATCCTGCTGGAGAATTGTTTGTACCGTCGACAGGTTTGCGTAGCTGCGGATGTTGTCGACTACACCAAGACCCATCTGAAATATACCCGTCACTTTCAGCGTCATCGTGTACCCCTGTGGCGTTGTGATCACAACTCTGTTCCCGGTTTTAACATTAAGTTTTCGAGCCAATCCGCTGCCCATAATGATCCCGTCATGATTGGCTTTGAGGTCTTCGATTTTACCCGCGTTCATTTTTTTATCGAGGCCAAACAGTTTGTTCTCTTCCAGGATATCAACACCCAAGATGTTGCCGGGTATTTGCACAGGGCCGTAATTGTAAAACACCTGCGACGACACAGAAGGCGCCACACCGGAAACACGATTATCTTTACGAATGATTTCGCTCAGTCGCATTGCATTCCTGATCTTAGCTGTTTCATTTTTTGGTTTTTGGTGATGGACTATTACAAGCTCATCTTTGTTGTCAGCGACAAGAATGGGCTCGCTTGATTCTGTCACATCGTGATAAATATGAATATCTGGTGAAGACGTCATCGTGAGCTCTTCTGTAAATTTGTTAAGCCCCGTCATTAGGCTGACCATTGCAATAAACATCCCGATCCCAAAGGTGACGCCGAGCATTGCAATCAGCGTTTGTTTCGGCTTGCTCACCAGGTGTGTTTTTGCTATTTCAAGAATAAGCCTCATTGATCTTTTTTTGGATTGAGTATAACGGTATTGCTGTCGATGCCTTCAAGTATTTCAATTTCTTCGAACGTACTGATGCCCGTTGTTATCTTTACGATTTTTTCATCTCCGCCTTCTGAAATTAAGAGTGAATCGCCTGGTAATAACAGCTGTTTAGGGATAACAATGGCTTCTTGCTTTCGCCTGATGATGATGTTCGCTTCGAGCGCCAGCCCTGAAAAATTTCCCGGCAGCGTTTCCTCCGGTTCTGCATCGACCCGAACTGATTGTGTTCTCCGATCAACCAACGGATACACTTTCAAAATCGATGCATGAATGAACTTGTCTGGATAGGCATCTATTTTCACAATCACTTCCTGACCAGGTTTTATCTTTTGCACATCCAATTCGTCCACATTAAGTTGAAAGTAGAATCCGTTACCACTTCCGGCAACGGCGATCACCTCGCCACGTCGGATCATTTCGCCGGGTTCCTTGCTTGTCATGTAGACAGCACCATCTACTTCGCTTCTTACGATATACTTTCCTGATTCATCGCTTGCCGCTACAAGGTTGTTTCGCGCACTGATGAATTCTGTGGTAAGTTGGTCTTTGATTTTTTCATACCGGCTCAGGTACTGTTGATATTCATTGGTGGAATTTTCGTAAGCTAATCGCGCCCGATCGTATTCAGCTTTGGTTGTTGCCTTCCGATTCCAGAGGTTGGTGTAACGAACATGGTTCACGGAATCAAATTCTTTTTTAAGTTTCCGTGAACGAATGGCAGCAAGTGTCTCTAGTAAAACAGGCGAGTTATCACGGTAATTTTTTTGCGCTACCGTGAAGGCTTGCTGGGCGATCCGGTTACGCGCACTTTGCTGTTCCGAGGCAATGATGTAGATCGGATCTCCCTTTTTAATCTGATCGCCGTCGTCCGCCAGCTTATCGATCACGTATCCATCGACCTGTGCGATAATCTGATATTGGTTCTTTGCGACAACAAACCCGGATGAGTACACAGCTTCGACAAGCGTTTTTACCTGAGGCCTGGTTTCATGGGCGCCGTTTCCGCATGACATCAGCGAAAGAAAAATGATGGTGATGGTGAAGTATCGTATCATGACAGTTGCTATGGGTATAGCAAGATACGGCGGCCGGAAGGCCTGGATTCGGCGACCTGATCGAAGTGTCGGAAAAGAATGTTAAAGTGTAACAGTAATTCACTAAAGCAAAGAGGCTGTCTCATCGACAGCCCCGGTTTTGCTAAATATTTGGTTGCGGCGTTGTGCGCAGGTAAGGTTTAACCTTTTTGTGCCCTTTCGGGAATTTTGCTGCGATATCTTCGTCTTTCACCGCAGACGTAATGATTACATCTTCGCCTTGTTTCCAGTCCGCTGGTGTTGCCACGCTGTAGTTTGCGGTAAGCTGAAGGCTATCGAGCACACGAAGAATTTCATTAAAGTTCCTTCCGGTAGATGCCGGATAAGTGATCATCAATTTGACCTTCTTGTCGGGTCCGATGATAAACACTGAACGAACGGTAAACTTATCTGTCACGTTCGGATGAATCATTCCATAAAGGTTCGACACACGGAAATCCGGGTCAGCAATTAGTGGATAGTCGACTTTCGTTGCTTGCGTTTCATTGATATCCGGAATCCATTTCTTGTGTGATTCCAGTGGATCCGCACTGATCGCTATAACTTTGGTGTTTCGTTTTTCAAATTCCGGACGGAGTTTGGCAACAGATCCAAGCTCGGTGGTACACACGGGTGTAAAATCCGCAGGATGAGAAAACAGAATTCCCCAGCTGTTGCCGAGCCATTCGTGGAATTTGATGGTTCCTTCAGTTGTGTCTGCCGTAAAGTCGGGAGCAATATCGCCTAATCTGAGTGACATAATGGAAAGTATTAAGTTGATAATGGTTTAAAGTTAACCGAAACACATCCAGTTCTCCTTAACGGATTGTTAAATTAATACGTTAACGTTTGTACCGGACGGAAAACGACGTTTTAATTCGGGATAAAAGGTTCTATTTGCGCCTACGTTTCCGAAGCCACGCTTCTTTGTTGAGAAGATCTTCGAGTGTATTTGCTTTCAGCATCTCCACGGTAGCATTTCTTATTTGGAGAAACGCATCGCGTACACTGCATACTTCTTCATCTTCACATTCAGCACACGATTCGTAAAACTTATATGTTGCGCACGGCACCGCCGCGATTGCGCCATCGAACATGCGAACTACTTCGGCAAGATTTATTTCAGATGTGGCGCGACGCAGTGTATAACCTCCACCCTTTCCCTGTTTGCTTCCAAGGATACCAGCGTGTTTGAGGTCGAGCAAAATGGATTCAAGGAATTTCTTTGGGATACGACAAGCAACGGAAATGTCTTTGATTAGGAATTTGCTCTCCGGGTTTTTACCCATGTAGACGAGAGCGTGTATAGCGTATTTACATTTCTTCGACAACATACCAGTCAGCAATTTAGCAATGTTTGAGTAATTACTGATGATGCACTACTTTAGGAGGATCAATTTCGCATTCACCATGAATTTCTATACGCTCCTGATAGTTGGAACCGGCGGTTTCATCGGAACGGTGGGAAGGTTTCTCACCGGTCGACTCGTTGAGAATGCAATGGGTTCATCATTTCCCTGGGGG
>Ga0196965_1000822_pt1 | contig 14408 bp, 13 predicted proteins | sample S1_20metaG_FD_148668 | JGI IMG/M metagenome (GOLD analysis project Ga0196965, IMG submission 148668) | Soil microbial communities from Anza Borrego desert, Southern California, United States - S1_20 | ecosystem: Environmental > Terrestrial > Soil > Desert | place: USA: California | collected... | reverse complement strand
CGCCAATTTCAACCCCTTCCTCCCCGCCGGCCTGTTCGGCGGCTTCGGCTCGGGCGTCGGAGCGGTCGGCGCCGCGGCGACGATCTTCTTCGCCTATGTCGGCTTCGACGCCGTCTCGACCGCGGCGGAGGAGACCAAGAACCCGCAACGCAACGTGCCCATCGGCCTCATCGGCTCGCTCGGCATCTGCACGATCTTCTACATCCTCGTCGCGGCGGGGGCGGTCGGAACGATCGGCGGCCAGCCGATCATGGGCCCGAACGGAGTCCCCTTCCCGGCCGGCTCCGAAGCGCTCGCGGCCCAGTGCGCGATGCCGCAATATGCCCAGATGCTGGTCTGCTCGGACGAGGCGCTGGCCCACGTCCTGCGCCAGATCGGCTTCGGAACCGTCGGCAATTTCCTCGGCATCGCCGCCTTCCTGGCGCTGCCGTCGGTCATCCTCATCCTGCTGTTCGGCCAGACCCGAATCTTCTTCGTGATGTCGCGTGACGGCCTGCTTCCCGACGGCCTGTCCAAGGTCCATCCCAGGTGGAAGACGCCCTACGTGGTGACCGCGCTCACCGGTATCGGAGTCGCCATCGCGGCGGCCTTCCTTCCGGTCGGACAGCTCGCCGACATCGCCAATGCCGGAACGCTCTACGCTTTCATGATGGTGGCCATAGCGGTGATGATGCTGAGGCGCAGCGAGCCGAACCGGGAGCGCAAGTTCCGGGTGCCGATGCTGTGGCTGATCGGGCCGCTCACCATCGCCGGCACCCTGTTCCTGTTCTTCAACCTGCCGGCGGCGGCGATGCTCGTCCTGCCGATCTGGTCGGCGGTCGGCTTCCTGGTCTATTTCGCCTACAGCCGCCGCAACAGCCATCTCGGCAAGGGCATCGTCGAAGTCCACGAGCCGGAGATCCACGATATCGAGCCGTCGATCCCGGGGGTCGACGAAGCTCGGGACAGGTAAGGAATTCCTCCCCCGGATTTCCGGGGGAGGATCTTTACTTCATCGCGGCGGCGACCAGCGCCTTCAGGTCCGCTTCCGGCCGCGCCCCGTAGTGGGAGATGACCTCGGCCGCGGCGATCGCGCCCATGCGCAGGCTCTCGACGTTGGGCCGCCCCTGCGCCCGCCCGGCCAGGAACCCCGCCGCGAACAGGTCGCCGGCGCCGGTCGTGTCGACGATCCGCTCGACGGGCTCGGCCGGAACCTCGACCTGCCCGCCGCCCTCGACCGCCACCGCGCCCTTCTCGCCGCGCGTGACGACGAGCACCGGAACCCGGGCCGCCGCCGCCTCGACCGCCGCGTCGAAGTCGGACTGGCCGGTCAGCGAGACGATCTCCGCTTCGTTGGCGAAGAGGATGTCGAGTCGGCCGCTGTCGATCAGGGCGTTGAAGCTGTCGCGATGGCGCTCGATGCAGAAGCTGTCGGAAAGGGTGAAGGCGACCTGGCCGCCGGCGGCCCGGGTGATCTCGATCGCCCGCTCCATCGCCGCTCTCGGCACCTCCGGATCCCACAGATAGCCTTCGAGATAGAGGATCTTGGCGCTCCTGAGCTGAGCTTCGTCGAGCGCCTCGCTGCTGAGGTTCTGGGCGGCGCCGAGGAAGGTGTTCATCGTCCGTTGGGCGTCGGGCGTGACGAGGACGAGCGAGCGGGCGGTCGGCGCCTCCGACTGCGGCCGCGCCGGCGTGGTGAACTCGACGCCGATCGAGCTGACGTCATGGCGGTAGACCTCGCCCAGCTGGTCGTCGGCGACCTGGCCGATGAAGCCCGCACGGCCGCCCAGCATCGCCACGCCCGCCGCGGTGTTGCCGGCGGAGCCGCCGCTGATCTCGCGCCCCGGGCCCATGCGCGAATAGAGCCGGGTGGCTTCCTCCGCGTCGATCAGGCGCATCGAGCCCTTGTCCAGCCCCTCCCGCGCGAGGAAGTCGTCGTCGGCGGCGGCGATCACATCGACGATGGCGTTGCCGATGCAAAGGACGTCGAGGCTCTTGTCGGTCACGGGATTCTCACTGTTGCGGGAGGAGCCGCGGCCCTAGCCGGGCGCGTCGCCGCGCGTCAATTGCGCCGAGGCGAGGCAGGGGCGGGGCGGGCGGGCCGCGCGGCGCGTGGCCCTCGCGGCGGCGCTGCGCCACTCTGCGCGCGAAGAGGGCAGGGGAGGGCGCCATGGATTTCGCGATCTGCAGGAAGGCGGTGCCGGTCGCCACGCTGCTCGTGCTGGCCGGCTGCGCGTCCACCACCGCCGCCCCGCCGGCGCGGCCGGCCGAGCGCGCGGTGGAGCGGCCGGTGTCCTACAATTCCACCGGCCTCGAGGCCGTGCTCGGCCGAACCGCCCCGATGCTCGAGGCCCAGCTCGGCAAGCCCCGCCTCGACGTCCGCGAGGGGACGGCCCGCAAGCTCCAGTTCTCCGGCCCGGCCTGCGTCCTCGACGCCTATCTCTACCCGCCCAAGGGCAGCGGCGAGCCGATCGTCACCCATCTCGACGCCCGCCGCCCCGACGGCACGGACTTCGACCGCGCGAGCTGCGTCGCGGCGCTGACGAGGCGTTAGGGAGTAAGCGGACACACAACCGTCCGGCCTGAGCTCGTCGAAGAAAAGGGGAGGGGCTTCGACTGGCTCAGCCCGACCGGATCGAGAGTTTCCCCAAGGCCCAGCTTGCCGCCTCCGCCACCACCGGATCCTCGTCCGCGGTCAGCCGCTCCAGCACCGGCGCGAGCTCGCGCAGGCGGCTATTGCCCGCCGCGATCGCCGCGTTCCTCACCATCCGGCCGCGCCCGATACGCTTGATCGGCGAGCCCGCGAAGACCTTGCGGAAGGCCGAATCGTCAAGCGCCAGCAGGTCCGCGAGCCTCGGCGCGGCCAGCTCCGCCCGCGGCAGGAAGGCCTTGTTCGCCCGCGCCGAGTCCGCGAAGCGGTTCCAAGGGCAGACGGCGAGGCAGTCGTCGCAGCCGTAGATCCGGTTGCCGATGGCCTCGCGGAATTCCTCCGGAATCGGCCCCTTATGCTCGATGGTGAGGTAGGAGATGCAGCGGCGGGCATCGAGCCGGTACGGGGCGGGAAAGGCCTTGGTCGGGCAGATGTCGAGGCAGGCGCTGCAGCTGCCGCAATGAACGGCGTGCGGCGCCGCCGTCTCCTCCAGCTCCAGGGTCGTGTAGATGGCGCCGAGGAACAGCCAGCTGCCGTCGTTCCGGCTGACGAGGTTGGTATGCTTGCCCTGCCAGCCCAGCCCCGCGGCCTCAGCCAGCGGCTTCTCCATCACCGGCGCGGTGTCGACGAACACCTTCAACTCACACCCCGCCTCCTCGACCAGCCAGCGCGCCAGCGCCTTCAGCGCCTTCTTGACCAAATCGTGATAATCGGCGCCCTGGGCGTAGACCGAGATCCGGCCTACCTCCGGCCTGTCGGCCAGGGCCAGCGGATCGGCCGCGGGCGCATAGCTCATCCCGAGGGAGATGACGGAGCGCACCTCCGGCCACAGCCCCTCCGGCGAGGCGCGCCGGTCCGCCGTCTCCTCCATCCAGATCATGTCGCCGTGCGAACCGTCGGCGAGCCACCGGCGGAGCCGCTCGCCGCTGGCCGGCGCCGCGTCGGCGCGCGCGAAGCCCACCGCGCGGAAGCCGAGCTCCCGCGCTTTGTCCTCCAGCCCTATTCTCAGGTCAGCCAGCTTCGGCTTGCCTTCGCTCATCCTCGCTCGCTACCACAGGCGCGCAAAGGGGGCACGCGTGGCGAGTGGCTTAGCTATTGAGGCGAAACGGCTCTTCAAGGCCTTCGACGGCAAGACCGCCGTCGACGGCATCGATCTCGCCGTGCCGGAAGGCAGCATCTACGGCATCCTCGGCCCTAACGGCGCCGGCAAGACGACGACCCTGCGGATGCTGCTCGGGATCATCGATCCAGACCGCGGCGAGCGTTCGCTGCTCGGTCAGGCCCGGCCGCTCGAGGCGGCCAGCCGGGTCGGCTATCTGCCCGAGGAGCGCGGCCTCTATCCGGCGATGACGGCGCGCGAGGCGGTCGCCTTCATGGGCGCGCTCCGCGGCCTGCCGCTCCGCGTCGGTCGAACCCGGGCCGAGGAGATGCTGAGGGCGAACGGCCTCGGCGACTATGTCGACAAGCCGATCCGGAGCCTCTCCAAGGGCATGGCCCAGACCGTGCAATTGTTCGGCACCATCGTCCACCGCCCCAGGCTGATCGTTCTCGACGAGCCCTTTTCAGGCCTCGACGCGATCAACCAGGGCCGGCTCGAGCATCTCATCCGCGAGGAAGCGGCCGGCGGAGCGACGATCATCTTCTCGACCCACGTCATCGCCCATGCCGAGCGCCTCTGCGAGCGGATCGCGATCATCGCCGGCGGCAAGGTGCGGTTCGAAGGCAGCGTCGCCGAGGCGCGCGACCGCCTCCGGCCGCAGGTCCGGCTCCGCACCCGGATCGCCGACGGGCCCTGGCGAGCGGCGCTCCCGGGCGATGCCCACCACGAGGACGGCCTGTGGTCTTTCGAGCTGCCGCAGGCCGGTATCGAGCCGCTGCTCCGGGCGCTGATCGACGGCGGCGCGGGGATCGAGGATCTGTCGATCGAGCGGCCGGGCCTCCACGACGCCTTCGTCGCCATCGCCGGCGAGCAGGCCGCCCGCGAGCTCGCCGACAGCGCCGCGGAAGGAGAGGCGCGGTGATGGGCTTCTTCCACTCCGCCTACGTCATCGCCCGCCGCGATTTCGTCGCCACCGTCTGGTCGCGCACCTTCCTCTTCTTCCTGCTCGGCCCGTTGCTGATTATCGGCCTCTCCTTCCTGTTCGGGAGCATGAGCGGCCGGATGGCGCGTCAGGACGTGCATGCGACGGTGGCCGTGGTCGCGGGCGAAGCGGATTTCGCCGCGCTGGCCGCGGCCCGCGAGCGGCTCAGCCCGGGCTTTGCCGCCCGGCCGCTGCCGACGCTGGTGCGCGAGCCGCCCGCCGGAGACCCGGATCGCCAGGTTCAGTCGCTCCTGAGCAGCCCCGGCAAGCGCATCCTCGCCGTTCTGAACGGCGGCCTCGACCGGCCGGTCCTGACCGGAGCGATCAACGACGGCGGTCCGGTCGAGAGCCAGATGACCCTGATCCTCGACCAGGCCCGCCAGCAGCGCGCGCTCGCCGCCGCCGGCCGGGAGGCGCCGCCCGTGGCCATCGCCGTCGTCGAAACCGACCGCTCGGAAGGGTCGCTGGCGGCGACCCGTGCGATCACCGCCCGCGGCGGCCAGTTGCTGCTCTTCATGCTGACCGTGCTTCTGGCCGGAATGCTGCTCTCGAACCTGCTCGAGGAGAAATCGAACAAGATCATCGAGGTGCTGGCGGCGGCGCTTCCGATCGACGCCATCTTCCTGGGCAAATTGGTGTCGATGCTCGCCATCTCGCTGGTCGGGATCGCGGTCTGGGTCGGCGGCGCGCTGGCCGCGCTGGCGCTGTGGCCCGGCCAGGCGCCCGGCCTGCCCGAGCCCGCCGTCGGCTGGCCCGCCTTCATCCTCCTCGTCCTCCTTTATTACAGCGCCAACTACCTGCTCCTCGGAGCGCTCTTCCTCGGCATCGGCAGCCAGGCCAATTCGGTGCGCGAGGTTCAGACCCTGTCGATGCCGGTCACGGTCGGGCAGATGCTGATCTTCCTCCTCGCCTCGTTCGCCGTGGGCGCCTTCAACAGCCCGCTCGGCCTCGGCGCCGCCATCTTCCCGTTCAGCTCGCCGCTGACCATGGTCGCCCGGGCGGCGCAGACGCCCGAGCTCTGGCCGCATTTGCTGGCGCTGGCCTGGCAGGCCTTGTGGGTGTGGCTGACGGTGGCCCTTGGAGCGAGGCTGTTCCGGAGGAACGTGCTCAAGTCGGGAGGAGGCGAGGGCGGAATGATGAGGCGGCGGAAGAGATCATCCTCCCCATCGTGAGATGGGGAGGATTTCTATGCCGGCGAGTCTCCGAGCTGCTGCCAGAGCTCGACCTTGATTCCGTCGCAGTCGAGGATCCAGGCGAACTTGCCATATTCCTCGTCCTGTCGGTCGAGTATCTCGATACCCTTGGCCTTCAGCTGCGCGATCATCCCGTCGAGATCGTCGACCCGCAGGTTGATCATGAACGCGGCGGCGCTCGGGTCGAAATAGTCGCTCGCCGCCTTGAACGGCGACAGCATGCTGTAGCCGTCCGGATCGCGGGCGAACTGGAAGGTCGGGCCCCATTCGCCGCCGATTTCCAGCACCTCCTTGTACCAGCGCGCCGTCGCCTCCGGATCCTGGACCTTGTAGAAAATGCCGCCGAGCCCGGTTACCCTAGCCATAGATCGCCTCCGCCGCTTCCTTGAGGGCCTTCATCGCCAGCTTGTAGGGGAAAGGGCCGTGGCTGATCCGGGCCACCCCCGCCGCCGCCACGGCCGGCGCCTCGGGCGCTCCCGGGAACGCCATGAAGTTCACCGGCAGCGGCGAGCCCGCGCAGATCCGCGCCAGCTGGTCCAGGTCGACCAGCCCGGGCACGAAGAAGCCGCTCGCCCCCGCCTCGGCATAGGCCCTGGCCCGGAACAGCGCCTCCTCGATCGCAGCCGGCGCGTGAGTCGCGGCGCGGGTCTTGAGGAAGATGTCGGTGCGCGCGTTGATGAAGAAGTCCGGCCCCACGGCCGCCCGCGCGGAGCGGATCCTCGCCGCCTGTGCCTCGGCCGGGTGGAGTCCCTCGCCGCCGATCACCTGGTCCTCGAAATTGCACCCGATCGCGCCGGCCTCGGCGAGCCGCCTGATGTTCGCCGCCCCCGCCTCCGGATCGGCCGAATAGGCGCCTTCGAAGTCGACCGTCACCGGCAGCTCTACCGCCGAAGCGATCCGCGCCGCATTGGCCAGGGCGAGCTCGAGCGGAAGCGCTTCGGCATCCTCGAAGCCGTGCGCCGCCGCGACCGAGGCGCTGCCGGTGGCGATCGCCTTCGCGCCCGCTTCGGCCACGGCTTTCGCGCTGCCCGGATCCCAGGCGTTGAAGAGGACGACCGGGTCGCCCGGCCGGTGCAGCGCGGCGAACGCCCGCGCCTTGTCGCTCGATGTCGCCATCCTACTCCCCGTCATTCCCGCGGAAGCGGGAATCCCGCTTTTTCACGCAGCAGGTCAAGAGAGAAGAAGCGGGATCCCCGCTTTCGCGGGGATGACGTGAGGCCTATCGGTTGACCCGCCGCGAACTCACGATCCGGCCGGCGCTGTCCGTGACCACCTCGAGCAGCTGCCCGGCCCGGTCGCGCACGGTCCGCACCGTCTGCCCGGCGGTGTTCACGGTTTGCGACACCGAGGTGAGGCCGGACGCGGCGAGATCGAGCAATTGCCCGTTGCGAAGCACGGTCCCGGCGATGCCGCCGACCGTGCCGACCGTGTTGTTGGCGACTCCGCCGACCGTGTTCACCGTGTTGTCGACGGTCGAAAGCAATTGGGTGACCAGCTGCGGATTGTTGTCCAGCGTCTGCAGCGTCCGCTCGATGATCGCCCGGACATTGTCGAGGCGGACGACCAGGGTGGCGGTCGCCTGCACGCCCTTGATGCCGATCTTGACCTGGTCGATGCTGGCGTCGGCCCCCGCCGTCAGCTTCAGGAGATTGGCCAGCCGGGCGTCGAGCGCGATATGGACCTGGAGGTTGTTCACCTCGATATTGATCTCGTCGACCGACAGGTTCGGGATGTCCAGCAGCACGTCGGGCTGATCCTGGCCCTGCGACACCGCCTGCGCGAGCGCCGTCGACGGGGCGCCCCGGGTCTGTGCGGCGGCCCGGCGGTCCTGGCGGTCCTGGGCGGCTGCGGGCGAGGCGAAGAGCGCGAGCGCGGCGGCGGCCGCGAGCAACGGATAAAGACGCATGATGAACTGACTCCCTGTTACGGGAGTGCAAACGTTACTGAGGCGTGCCGGTTTCAGCCCGGGCGTCTATTTTGACGCCGTCCTGGACGGACGCCTCGGCATGCACGTCGACGGTGACGTCGCGAAGCTCGGTCCGCCCCTCCGCCTTCGGCTCGACCTTCACGTCGACCCGGTTGCCGGGGCCCTCGCCGCGCACGTCGAGCCTGGCCTCGCCTTTCCGCTCGATCGTGACCGACCGGGCGCGCAGGTTGAGGTTGAGCTCGATGTCCGGAACCTGGGTTGCGGCGGCCTGGAGGAGGAGCAGAGCGAGCATTGGAAGGTCCTTCGATGCGCCGTTTCGACTTCGCTCAACGGCTACTCAGGATGAGCGGTTGCATGCCGAAGCCTCGTTACCGCTCATCCTGAGTAGGGACTGAGCGAAGGCGAAGTCCGGTCTCGAAGGACTAATGGACGAACCTCGCCACCACGTCGCGGTAGCTTCGGCTCACCTTCACCTGGCTGCCGCTCTCCAGCACCAGGAAGCATTCGCCGTTGGTGTGGGGCTTCACCTGCCGCACCTGGTCGAGATTGACGATGCAGCTGCGGTGAACGCGCTGGAAGCGGCGCGGGTCGAGGCGCTTCTCGAGGTCCTTCATGGTCTCGCGAAGGATCAGCGTGTTGTCGCCGGTGTAGATGCACATATAGTCGCCGGCGGCGTCGATCTTCTCGATCGAATCGACGTCGACCCGGAAGATCTGGCCGCGGTCCTTGATGTTGATGAGCTTCTCGTAGCGGTTGGCGGCATGGCCGTCGTCGAGCGAATTGCCGACCTGGTCGACCGCGTCGGGGGCGACCTCGGCGAGCACTTCCTTCAGCTTCTCCGCTTCCTCGACCCCGCGCTTCTCGCTGAGCCGCTGCCGGACCCGGTCGAGCGTGTCGGCGAGGCGGTCCTCCTCCACAGGCTTCATCAGATAGTCGACCGCCTGCGCCTCGAAGGCGCGGATGGCGTGGTCGGAATAAGCGGTGACGAAGACGAACAGAGGCGGCTCCACCTCCATCAGCCCCTGGATCACTGAAAAGCCGTCGAAGCCGGGCATCTGGATGTCGAGGAAGACGAGGTCCGGCTTGTTGGTCTTGATCGCCCTGATCGCCTCGCGGCCGTTGGAGCAGGTCTCGACGATCTCGACGTCGTCATGCTTCTCCAGGCGCAGTTGCAGGCCCTGGATGGCCAAAGGCTCGTCGTCCACGAGAATCGTGCGGATCGTCATTTCGGTTCCTCGGTAAGTTCAAGCTGGTACGGGATTTCGATGGTAACGCGGAAGCCCCCCTTAATGTTCGATTCAGTCTCGAAACGATGATCGGCGCCATAGGCTTGCGCCAGACGGTCCCGAATATTCGCCAGTCCGACCCCCGTCGACTGCTGCGCCTTCACCCAATGGTCCTCCGCGCCGGGGCCGGTGTCGCGCACCGTCAGCATCACCCGGTCGATGTTGAGCCGGGCCGAAACCTCGATATCCGCCCCCTCCTCCTGCGGAGTCACGGCATATTTGATCGCATTCTCGACCAGAGGCTGGAGCAGCAGCGAGGGCAGCCGCGCCCGCGCCACCGACGGGTCGATGTCGAAGCGGGGCCGGAGGCGGTCCTCGAAGCGCATCTTCTCGATTTCCAGGTAGAGCTTCAGGGTCTCCACCTCCTGAGCGACGGTGACATGGCCGGTCGGCTCGTTGACGAGCGTGTAGCGAAGGAATGACGACAGCCGCGACAGCATCGCGTTCGCCCGCTCCGTCTGCTTCAGGAGCACCAGGGTCGAGATCGAGTTCAGGGTGTTGAACAGGAAGTGCGGATTGAGCTGGTAGCGAAGCATGGCGAGCTGCGCCGAGCTCGCCTGATGCTCGAGCCTCAGCAGCCGGTCGCTCTGCTCCTCGAGAAGCAGATAGTAGTTGATGCTGTAATAGAGCGCCGACCAGGCGACGAGCAGGGTCAGGGTGAGGACGATCGAGCCGAAGAATTGCAGCCCCTCGGGCGTGATTCCCGGCCTCACGAAGGTGGCGTGGCTCCAGGTCTCGATCGCCGAGAAGGCCGCCGAGGCGACCAGGACGAGCAGGATCGAGCTGACCCAGGTGATGATCGGCCGCATCTTGATCAGCCGCCGGTAGGCCGCCGCCATCAGCAGGGTCAGCGAATAGCCGGTCGCCGTCAGAAGGGTGATGTGGATGACGAGGCTGAAGCCGAAATTGTTGGCGATGCCCGATAGGGTGCGAAGGAAGAAATAGCCGGCCCATCCCGCCGACTGGAGGATCCAGAAGGCCCGATTCTTGTCCTCGAAAAAAGGCTGCTGCTGGAGCCGGAAGGGCTTCCAGCCACCGCCCGCGGCCCGCCGGGGGCCGCTTCTATTCGCCTGGACCGCGCTAGTTGACACTATCGGCCGTTTTAGCGGGCAAAACCAGGATCGACCAGTCGCCCTCGTCGGCCACCCATTTCGCCACCGCGGAACGCACGTCTTCCGGCGTCAGCGACTTGTAGTCGGCGAGGTAGGTGCGGGTATGCTCGATCAAATAAGGCTCGCGCGACCAGTCCTCCATCGTGCCGGCCCAGTAAGCGTTGGTCTTGAGCCGCCGCTCGATCCCCGTCACCACCGGATTGATGGCGCGCTGCCATTCGTCGGCCGAGGCCGGAGCTCGGGCGAGGTCGGCGACGATCTCGCGCGCCAGCCGGAAGAACAGCTCCGCCCGCTCCGGCCGGATCTCGGATCCGGCGAAGAACAGGCCCCAGTCGGGGAATTCGAACGAGGATTGCACGGTCGCCGCGGGCGAATAGCTCGCTCCCTCGCTGTCGCGCAGCCGCTCCATCAGCCGCGCTCCGGCGATGTTCGCCGCGAGCGAGAGCGCCCGCCGCTCGCGCCGCCGCTCCGGCCCGCCGAAGGTGGTCCAGCCGAGCGCGGCATAAGCCTGGTTCGGATCGCCCTGATGGGTGAAGCGGATCGGCTCACTGGAGGCGCGCGGCGGCCGCACCTTGAGCGACTCCGCCGGGGCCCGCGCTTCCGGGCGGGGCGGCAAGGCCGCCACGGTCTTCAGCATCGCCGCCACCGCCGTCTCGAGATCGACGTCGCCGACCACCACCGCCTCGATCGGCCCCCGCGCCAGCAGCGGAGTCATGAACGCGACGAAATCTTCGTGGCGGATGCGCTCGATCTCGGCCTTGTCATAGGGCTGCCAGCGCGGATCGCCGCCGCGGGCGACGGCTCCGAACTCGCGGCCCATGCGCGCGGCGGCGGAGGAGAAAGCGAGCTCGTAATTCTCCAGCGCCGCTATCTTGGAGCGCTGGAACAGGGCCTCGTCGAAATGGGGTGCGACGATCTTGGTGGCGAGCAGGCGAAGCTGGTCGTCCAGCTCCTCCGCCCGGGTCGAGCCGCGAAGCACCAGGGCCTCCTCGTCGATGCCGAAGCTCATCGTCATCCGCCGCCCGGTGAGCAGCCGCTCCAGGCCGTCGAGGTCGAGCGGCCCGACTCCGGTCGAGCCGAGCAAGGGCCCGAGCCAGGCGAGCGACTTGCGGTCCGCCGGCAGCCCCGCCATGCCGGTGCCGAAGCGAAGCGAGACGTTGACGCTGCCTTTGTCGTAATCGGTCTGCTTGAAGACCAGGCTCGATCCGTTGGCGAAGCGGACGATGGTCGAGTCCAGGTCCGCGATCCGCTGGCGCGACACTTCCCGGCCGGGCGGGCCGAGCGGCGGCAGGTCGTCCATGCTCACCCGCCGCTCCGCCTGCCTCGCCGCCGGAGCCGCGGCCTCGGCGGCGGCGAGCGCCTGCGGAAGGCCCGTCACCGGCGCCGGCGAAAGCATTGCAAGCCGCGGCCCCGAGCCCGAGAACATGTCCCTGGCCGCCGCCTGCACCGCCTCGGGAGTCATGGTCGGCGCCAGCTCCTCGAGCAAGGCGAGCTGCACCTCGGCGGTGGAGATGACGCTGTTGCCGTCCAGAGCGGAGATCAGCCGGCCCGCCCGCTGCTGCGAGCGCTGCGTCGGCTCGCCCTGGACGGCGGCCCGGCCGGCGGTCCGGATATTCTCCATCTCGCGCCCGATCTCGGCCGCGCTCGGCGGCGCCTTGAGCGCGTCGGCGAGGATCGCATAGGCCTCCCTCAGCGCCTCCTGCCAGCGCCCCTCCTTCGCCATCACCGACAGCTGGGTGTAGTCGGCGATGTTGACGCTGTTCTCGACCTGCACCTGGGCGTTGAGGAAGGACGATTCGCCGCGCGCCTTGGCCTCGAGCCGCCGGTTGAGGATTCGCCGGGCGAGGACCCGCGCCAGCTCCCTTTGCTCGCGCGCCTTGGTCGGCGGCGCCGGCCGGTAGGGCCGGATCCAGCTCAGGGTCGCGAAATGGGGGGAGCCGGGATAGGAGATCGCGGCGGTCCGCTCCGGCACGTCGGCGATCCTGCCGTAATCCGGCTCGCGCGGCGCCGGCCCCGACGGCTTCCAGCCGCCGAAGCGCTCGGCGATCAATTGCTCCATCAGCTTGGGATCGGCGTCGCCGACCATCACCAGGGTGGCCCGGTCCGGACGGTACCAGCGCTCGTAAAAGGCCTTGAGCCCGGCCGCGGTCGCGCCCTTCAGGGTCGCCTCGGTGCCGATCGTGTCGCGCTCCGCATATTTGAGGCCGCCGAAGAAGAGCGGCATCATCATCTCCCGCAATCTGACGGCGATCTCGGTTCGGCGGCCATATTCGGAAAGCACCACTCCGCGCTCGGCGTCGACGATCTTCGGGTCGAAGATTGCGGTGTCGGCCATGTCGGCGAGCAGCCTGAGCGAGGTGTCGAGCGAGGCCCGGTCGGCATGCGGAAGGTCGAGCATGTAGACGGTCTGGGTCGGCTCGGTCGAGGCGTTGGTGTCGCTTCCGAAGCTGGCGCCGAGGCGCTGCCAGGTCTCGCGCACCTCGCCGTCGCCGAAATTCCTGGTGCCGCGGAACGCCATATGCTCGACGAAATGCGCCCAGCCGCGCTCCTGCTCCTCCTCGTGAAGCGAGCCGGCGTCGATCCTGAGGCGCACCGACACCTGCCCTTCGGGCACCGCGTTGCGCCGGACCGCGTAGCGCAGGCCGTTGGGCAGTGTGCCGAAGATCCAGGCCGGGTCGGGCCGGATGTCGGTGTTGCGGTAGAACCAGTTGGTGTCCCCGGCGGCCCAGGCGGGCGCGGCGAGGAGGATCAGGAGTGCGAGGAAAAGACGGCGGAGCATGGAATTCCTTCTGCCTCCCCATGCGGAACGCATGGGGAGGGGGACCACCGAAGGTGGTGGAGGGGTGACGTGGCGCCGGACTTAGTGGTTCCCGCTCGAACCTCAAGCCGTCATGCCAGGCCGCCCCTCCACCAGACTCCGCCTGGTCCCCCTCCCCATCTGGCGATGGGGAGGCAAAGCTGTCCCTCCCCCCAACTTGACTCTCGCTGAACGAGGTGGGAACATAAACGGAACACAAGAGTCGTGAGTCGAATGCCGCCCAACCCCGCCCGAGCCGAACGCCTCGCCGTCCTCAGAGCGGAGGTGAGGGCGCTCGAATCCACCGGGGCGGAGGCGCGCGAGCATCTCCCCTTCGGAGTCGAGGCCATCGACTCCCGCCTCGCCGGCGGCGGTCTGCCCGTCGCTTCGCTCAACGAAGCGGCGGGGGCGCGTCCCGGCCCGGCCGACGAAGCCGCCGCCACCCTCTTCCTCGCCGCGATCGCCGCCCGCCGGCCCGGAACGGTCCTGTGGGCGCTCGCCCGCCGCGATCTGTTCGCTCCGGGCCTGGCCGGCGCCGGCCTCGCCCCGGACCGCGTGCTCTACGCCGAATGCGGGCGGGACGAGGACGTGCTGGCGGTGATGGAGGAGGGGCTTCGCCACGGCGGCCTCGCCGCGGTGGTCGGCGAGGTGGGCCGCGCCCTCATGCCCGCCACCCGCCGCCTCCAGCTCGCCGCCGAGGAGGGCGGAACCCTCGCCCTGATGCTCAGGCGCTGGCGCGGCAGCGGCGAGGATCCGCTCGCCCCGCCCTCCTCTGCGGTCACCCGCTGGCGCCTCGCCTGCGCCCCGTCCGCGCCCTTGCCGGTGGCCGGGATCGGCCGTCCCCGCTGGCGCCTCGCCCTCGCCCGCCAGCGCGGCGGCGCCCCGTTCGAACTGATCATGGAGAGCCCCGATGCCGAGGGTCGCCTCGCTCTACCTTCCCAATCTGAGCACCGACCGGGTGCGGGCGAGCGGGAGAGAAGGGCGGCGTGAGTCGCCAATCCCTCTCCCCTCCGGGGAGAGGGTAGGGAGAGGGGGTTCGGAATCTGCGATAGGTCTCGGAGGCCGAGCCCCCTCACCCCAACCCTCTCCCCTCCGGGGAGAGGGGGAAGGAGGGCGCGAAGCCTGCTCCTGCCCCAACGAGAGCCATTGGCGCCCGGGCGCGCGCTGGGCCCGTAGCTCCTCCCCGGAACGGGGAGGGGGACCGCCGGCGAAGCCGGGGGTGGAGGGGTCGCAGCGTCTGAGCAGCGGAGGCGCCCGACCCCTCCACCATGCTTCGCATGGTCCCCCTCCCCGTTCCGGGGAGGAGCGAAGGCCGCCCCTCCTCCTCTCCCACCGCGCCGGCAACCGCCTGCTCATCGCCGCCGCGGTGGGAGAGGAGGAGGG
>Ga0196965_1000821_pt1 | contig 14447 bp, 12 predicted proteins | sample S1_20metaG_FD_148668 | JGI IMG/M metagenome (GOLD analysis project Ga0196965, IMG submission 148668) | Soil microbial communities from Anza Borrego desert, Southern California, United States - S1_20 | ecosystem: Environmental > Terrestrial > Soil > Desert | place: USA: California | collected... | reverse complement strand
TCTGGATTTGTCTCTAAGAACTGGACTTGCTTGGTGAGTTTGTCAGGATCGATCCATAAGTCGTCACTATCCAGTACGGCAATATATTTACCTTTGGCTAAAATAAAACCACGGTTGCGATTTTTGGTTATACCAAGATTGGTAGAAGAAGGGACATAAACAACACGCGGGTCATTGCTGTAACGAAGTATTAGTCCTTTCGTGTTATCTGTAGAAGCGTCGTCCAAAACCAGCAGCTCCCAATCTTGATAGGTTTGCTGGAGCACGCTGTCTATGGCCGCGGTGATATATTCACCACGATTGTAAGTAGTCATCATTATCGTGACCTGAGGATTGTTTGCTATATCCTTATCCATTTTTCGGGAATAATATCACGGTACCAATCTTCATGGAGATTAGACCAACGCGCTGGCGCTATAACTATTTTAGTGGGATTCTGACCAAGCCAGGCGCCCCACCAGGAGAAAGAAGAGTTGGCTATGATGTGGTGCTTGGTCAATGTCATCAGGTGCATTTCATCAAAATCTTCCAATTCTGAATTGGAAACGAAGGCAGCTTCTTTAAGAGAAGGTAGTTCGGTCTGACACCAGCCAATGTCGTCAGAAAAAACATAAAACCGCGCGGCCGGAAAATGGCTTTGAATCTCAGTAATTGCGCTTTCGTAATACTCTTTGGTGGCTATTCCGCCAAAATCAGGATGGGTCAGGTAGTCGCCGCGGCGTACGTGAACGGAAACGGCATTGGGGTCATTTTTAATGATGTCAGCGATCACCGCCTTATTGCCCAAGAGAGGCTCTTTTAAAGTAAAGTCTTCACGTATCGATCCCTCATAATCTTTAAAGTACAGTTCAGACTGAAAATAACCGTCGAGATAACCGGTCTGACCAAGACGTAATATTTTTGGGTCAAAACCAACATGGAAGTTACCGGTAATCTTTTGCTTTAATTTTTCTTTTAATTTTAAAAAGAAAGGAGATTTCCGGCCGCTAACAACCTCAGCTTTAATATTGAAATGAGTGAGTGAAAAAGGTCTGGCAATGTCACTGCTGTTTTGGCTTCGGATTAAAGAAAGTCCGGTGTCGTTTTTTAGAGCCAGAGCACGACCGCAGGCATATTGAAACATTTGATTGCCCAAACCCCCTTTAAGATTTACGGTTATCATATTTTTGTAAAAATAAAGCACCCGCAAGCGTATCGCTCAGTTTTAAGCAGGGCAGGATCAGCGTTTTCAACGGGAGCACCTGCTTTTTCAGGTATCAAAGTAAACTCAAGCAATTGAAGATTGGAGAAAAGTGCCAGTACGGATTCATAAGAATAAATACGATGTGCATTGTACTCAATTCTGGCTTCTTCGCCCACCGGCACCACAAAGAGTAACTTTCCGCCTGTAGCCAACACCCGAGTCAATTCTTTGGCTGCTTTAATGTCTCCTTTAGGGTCGAGCGGATCTCCATAACGGCCGAGACCGATATGTTCCACTACGTGCATGCAGGAAAGTGAGGAAATGCTTTTTTCTGCGAAAGGCAGCGCCAACAAATCCGCTCCTTGACTCTTCAGATTCGTTAGTTGCAAATCGGCCGGACGATAATCATAAAAATCTACAGGAACAAAAGCCGAAACTATGCCTGAAAAATAAAGAGAAGAAGAAATATCGATATGTTTTTCCGGACTAATCTTTGCGACTTGCCGAGCCGCCCAGGCGGTGAAATAAACATAGTGGCGGTCAAAACCGGTAGTTAGTGTTTTGTCCTTCAGGCAGGGATAAGCATCCCAGATTCGCAAGCTAAAACGCTCGTCGTTATTTCTGGTAAATTGAAAGTAATCCGGCAGGATGAAAGGTAACTGAATCAACCGAAGAATTTTTTTAATGAGAATTTTCATAGAATGTCTAAAAATTTTTGAGCACTGGCCCGATCGGAAAGATATTTATCACAATGGGTTTTTGGGCTCAAGGAGACAATCTTTTTAATCAGGGTAGGGAGTTCAGAGGCGGATTCAAAAATTTCACCGGTTTCCTCAGTTAGGTAAGGGCAGTTGATTTGCGCTGCCTCCCATGAAAATTTACCATTACTCCAGAAAGTACTTTTATTCACCAAGGTAGGGACATCGTGCGCCCAAGCTTCTTGCAGTGCCAAACCTTGGCTCTCTGACTTCGAAATATATACCAAAAAAGAAGCATCAGTAAGAGCTTTCAAATAGTCTTTTCGTTTGAAATTACCGTAAGTAAATACCCGGGCTGGACGACCGATTTGTTTCTGTATTTCTGATAACAGTAGTTTGTCACCGAGCTTGTCATAAATTATTGGTTTGCCAGTGCGGGTTGAAGCAGTGGTAATCTCTACCCCAGCGGGCCAGACCACCAGCTTGTCAGATAACGAAGGAGCTTCGTGCACCCAAAAATCTTTCACCCACTCTGACGGAACCAAAACCGTATCGATTGATTGGTCACAAATTAATTCTTCAAACTCCTTTGGATGAGTGACCACGTTCGGGCCGGCAATCAGTTTCTTAATCCGGCGGTTCTTCTTCAAAGTGATCGCTTCTCTTAATGCCTGTGGACCAGACAGCACCAAGACCACATCGGCACTGTTATTTTTTTGATTTAGAACAAAGGGTATTTGTAACTTTTTAAGTCCTCGCAGCAAACTATCCTCTACGGCGTTTGGTCCAGAGTACTTACGTATTAGGCGTCTCAGTGTCCACTTCCAAAACTCCGTAGTGGTTGGATTGGTACTGTGTGTGTAGATGGTAATCATTAGAAAAGAAAGAGGGATATACAAACATCTAATTTGGGGCAGTGAACATCTAGATATGTTCACATTACTACATATTTAGTGATTTTAACACGTATTTTAACCGCTCTCATTCTGGTTCGATAGGGTGCAAGATTATATGTTTACTGTATACTGCGCCGAGTTTTGATCCTTAACAACAGAGGTGTTCGATGAGAAAGACCATTTGCCTGATCGTGCCGCCGAGCACCTTTTTGCTCGACGAACGTGTCTTTATGTCCCTCGGTATTCTGCGGGTAGCCGCGGTAATGGAGAGGGAAGACTGGCGCGTAGAAATGCTGGATCTGTCTGGCATTGCCAATTACTTGGATGCGGTACGGGACCATGTTTCCAGTTCCGCAGCCAAAGTGGTGGGTATCACTGCTACCACTGCGCAGTTACCGGCGGCCAGCCTGATCGCGCGCGCGATCAAATCTGCTCGACCTGATATGCGCCTGATTCTTGGCGGCCCACATTCAACGCTGGTGTGCGCCGCCAAGAAACGTGAAGTTCAAAAGGGGTATCAGGGGCGCGCTTCGACAGAGCTCCAGCGTCTTCAGGATATCTTCGATGTGTTGGTCGCCGGCGATGGTGAGAAAGCTATTTTTGAGGCTTGTGCAGACGGTGCTCCGGCCATCATTGATGCTGACAGCAGAAACAACTCACTGTTTCTAACTGACACAGAACTAGATCAGCTACCGTTGCCGGCTCGACACCTAGTTGATGTGTCGAGTTATCACTACACCATTGATGGAGTACCGGCATTGTCGCTGATTGCTCAGCTCGGTTGTCCATTCGGTTGCGGCTTTTGTGCCGGCCGGAGTTCGCCGATGCTTAGGCATATCCGCACCCGCGGCAGTGTCAATATTGTTGAAGAAATGGTGCATCTCTATAAAACGTACGGTCATCGCGGCTTTATGTTTTATGACGATGAACTCAACGTCAGCAAAAGTGTCGTCGATCTGATGAATCTCATTAGTGAAGCGCAGACCTCACTCAATACAGAGTGGCGACTGCGTGGTTTCATCAAGTCGGAATTATTCACTGAAGAATTGGCCGCGGCTATGTACCGCGCCGGCTTCCGGTGGATTCTGGTCGGCTTTGAGTCTGGTTCTCCGCGTATTCTGGAGAACATAAATAAAAAGGCTACTCGTGAAGACAACACTCGTTGTCTCAAGATTGCCCGAAAACACGGACTCAAAGTGAAGGCTCTGATGTCACTCGGTCATCCGGGGGAATCTGCCGCCACCGCAGAAGAGACTTTGTCGTGGCTCTTGGAAACCAAGCCCGAGGATTTCGATGTGACTATTATCACGCCTTATCCTGGCTCACCTTACTACGATGACGCCCGTCCTATTGGTCGTGACAATGTCTGGGCTTACGAAGGTCGTAATGGAGACAGGCTGTATCAGCATGATCTCGATTACACCACCGTTGCCGACTACTACAAAGGTAATCCGGACGATGGTTACGTTGCGCACGTCTTCACTGATCAGCTTTCTTCGGAAGATCTGGTCGCGGAACGTGACCGCATTGAAAGAGTGGTGCGCGCCAAGCTCGGCATACCGTTTAATCCGAGTACCCCGAGCACGCTCTACGAACACTCGATGGGACAGACTATTTTGCCTCCTCGTATTCTAAGGACCACGGTTTGATATCGTTTTGGTCCAAACCCTCCACAAAGTGGAGGGTTTTTATTTTTTATTCAAAAATTTTTCTTTCTGGCGTATCCACCAATACTTCAGGTGATTTTTTTGGTCGTTAGCAAATACGAGCCAGTTTGGATAGGTAAGAGGGCGCGGCTCGCGGCCGATCTCTCTGATGAATTTTTGTCGCAACTCTTCGATATGCCATATTTGCAGTGGTTCAAAAAACTCTAAACCGTATTCATCTATCCAATTCAGAACGGTTGTTCGTTGCCAAAGCGAAACAGTCTCAAAAACTGATTCAGGAATAACGCCGGCACTTTCTTTCCATTTCGCAGGCATTGGAGAAAGTTTGATGCCATAGTGTTCTAGAGTGTGACGATATTTGTTATTGATACGCTGTGGCGAAAAGGCTTTCGCGATATGTTCGCCACAACGGTACCAAGCCTGTTTCCATTGCAACCTTTCAAAGGCTAAGAACTGCAGGTGAATGAGTGGAGTTTGAAGACATATCACTGGTCCGTCACAATTTGGGATGATGGAAGTGTGGCCGTGGATGACATAGGTGTGGTCGTGCTGGTACTGACCATTGTCGATCCAACCGACTCGTTTTGTGAGCTTTCTATAAATGCCGTCGGTTCGGTACTGTTCGAAAGATTTCCAAGGATGTATCCATTGCATGTCGATTTGCATGCCCGGTACGTAATCTTGCTTTGCTAGCTCCTGTTTCATTAGATCGGCCGGCACCCACTCGTCGGCGTCGATATAGAAGATTATATTTTTGTCACCGAAACGTCGCGCCTCTTTAAGCAACTGCCAGTAGACTTCATTGGAATGACCCTGGTGATTATTGTCCACAACTGTAACTTCCGGATATTTTTTATACAGGTCACGCGTGCCATCGGTAGAATGCTGGTCGGCGATGATTACATGATCAGCCCATAAAAGGATGTTTGGCAGGTTGTACTGCAGCATGGCTAGCTCATTGCGTATCGGCATTAAAACAATGGTTTTCATATTGACTTGATCAGCTTCTGAATTTTTTTAATCGTCAAACTGACTATTTTCATTGGTATGTATACCAAAAATCTGCGTAATCGCCACGCGGTTATTTTTCGTCTCAGCGGATGTGGAAACGGATCTTTAACAACTGAAGTGTACAAATCTTCAATTAACTTTATTTGAGTCTGCAGATCATATTTTTCGTTAAACCTCACTTTAGCATTCTCTGATAACGTCGTTAAATAGTCCGTGTCATTTTGAAGTTTATGAATAACTTCAGCATATTCATCTACTGTGTTAACTACGACTCCAGCGTTGCTGATACACTCTACGTGGCCATTATGTATATCGGACGTATGACTGATGATAGGTAGGCCAAAATGTAGCGCTTCGGCCATTGCGGTAGAGTTCACCTCGCCGTCTTTTCTGCCGTGTGCGTACACATCAAGAGTTGTTAAGAAGCTATATATCCTTGATATATCTGACGTATAGTCTAGAAACGTAATGTTAGAAATCTCAAGAGCGCGTGCCTGCTCGCGGTGTTTGTCCGATCCACCAAGTAGAATAAAATGTGTATTTGAATTTTCAATTTTTTTATAGGCGGCAAGTGGAATTTCAGAAAAAATATTCCGATCGTTCCTTTGATGGAAACCAAAAACAGTTTTGCCTACTAAACCCAACTCTTCTTTAAGGGAATGAAAAGGTACAGCCTGAATTTCCATTGGGTGATATATCACCACGCTACGCATTTTGTCTCCGCCTTTCCTCTCCCATATTCTCCTGCTCCAATCGGTGATGTGTATTACGCGTGAGATGTTGTATTGATTATCGACACCCGCCAAGAGGTGAAGAGAATCTACAATAGGGGTGTTGCAGATCTTCGTGAATGGATATTCTGGATATCCACCTCGGCCAGTTTGTATAAGGTCGTAATCGTTCTCGTTAAAAACGTCGAAGAAGTCTGTACTAACCCAAGGATAGGTGCGTTTCGTGAGATCCACCGCGTCGAGTTTTACTTCAATGATGTTGACTCCGTGTTTGCGAAGATAATCAGCACGTACAATATCCGTGCCATTATGGTTGATTCCTTCACCAATAATCCGAGCTGGTTCGGTATAAAAATAATCGACTTCAAAACGGCTCTTGTCTAGATTGGCTGCAATGGTTTGGAGAAACTTTTCGGTGCCGCCAGACGACAACCCGCAGTACTTAACAAAAGCCACTCGAATCTTTCTATCCATGCTGTCTTTTATGTGATTTTAGAGGACATTTTAAAAGCTCGGCCAAGCGATTATTGTATTATACCTATTAATTTAACCACAGTTGAAACAATCAGTATGATAGATGTATACCAAGTATGGGAATTTTTTAAGTGGTGATGTATCGTTTATTTCAGTGAGTACATTCAAACGGAGGCTCCAAATGAGTAAGACCCCAAAGTTTAAAGATAAGCCCCCGCTCGGTTTTATCGGACAGGGTTGGATCGGACATAATTTGGCCGATCACTTTGAAGACAGAGGTTTTTCGGTGGTGCGTTATGCGCTTGATCCGGAATTCCAAACGAATAGAGAAGCAATAGCCAAATGCGATATCGTGTTCATTGCGGTACCGACACCGACCACAGAGTATGGGTTTGATCATTCCGCACTCGATCAGGCTTTAACTTTGGTGGGAAAAGGGAAGACGGTAGTGGTTCGGTCGACTATGTTGCCGGGCACAACTGATTCTTTGGTAACCATGTTTCCTGACCGGTTCATACTGCACGTTCCAGAATTTCTACGGGAGGCTACGGCTCGGTTTGATATCGATAATCCGGACCGCAACATTGTCGGTATTCCAACTCGTTTCCGTTTTGATTCGGAATGGGTGAGTAAAGCAGATCTGGTGCTTAGTATTATGCCCGAGTCATCACATCGAGCCACCTACAAACTCATCTGCACGGCTACTGAAGCAGAGATGATCAAGCACGCGGGCAATGAGTTCTTGTGTCTCAAGACGGTGTTTATGAATCTGATGTATGATCTGCTTCAAACCGTCGGCGGTTCATGGGACACGGTGGCGGAGGCCATGATGGCAGATCCACGCATCGGATCTTCTCATATGTTCCCAGTTCATCAGAACGGCCATATGGGTAGTAGTGACAATGGGCGTGGAGCTGGTGGCCATTGTTTTCCTAAAGACTGGTCGGCCATTAGGATGCATTATGAAAAAGTTCTACCAAAGGATCAGGCGGGCATTCTGATGTTGAAGGCAATAGAAGTCAAAAACATCAGACTTTTGCAGGATTCTGGCAAGGATACGCGTATTCTAAATGACATATACGGTGAGAATCCTTTGACGGTTGCTGACCTTGTAGGCGGCCAGAAGTAGTAGTGCTTTAATACGTAAACTAAGCTGCCAGCAATCTGGCGGCTTTTTCTTGCGGCGAGGGTTTTTTCGGGGTAAGGTTACGCCGGTTTAGTTCATAGAAAACTGGAGAGAGAAATGCAACAAACCTACTTTGTTTCAGGTGTAGCTGGTTTCCTGGGCAGCCACCTAGCCGATGCCTTGATCAGTCAGGGACATCGGGTGATTGGAGTTGATAGTCTGATTGGTGGTTACCATGACAACGTCAACTCTCAAGTGGAATTCCATCAGTTTGATCTTCTTAATCTGGAGGCTTTGATGTTCGTGTTGAAAGGGGTCGATGTAATCTATCATTGCGCCGCTTTGCCGCACGAAGGCTTCTCTGTCTTTTCTCCACACCAGGTAGTGTTGAATGGCTCTGGTGTCACTACGGCCTTACTTTCGGCAGCAGTAGCAAATGGAGTCAAACGGTTCGTCTTCTGTTCTTCGACTGCGCGTTACGGTTTTCAACCGGTTATGCCGTTTACGGAGGATATGAAGCCAAACCCTCAAGACCCTTACGGGGTGGACAAGCTGGCTTCCGAAATGCAGGTCAGATGTGTGTCGAAGGCGCACAATATGGAGTACGTGATAGTTGTGCCTCATAATATCATCGGACCGCGGCAGAAATATGATGATCCTTACCGCAACGTCGCTTCCATAATGATAAATCGTATGTTGCGGGGCCAACAGCCGATCATCTATGGTGATGGTGAACAAACAAGAAGTTTTTCGCCAGTTCAGGACATTGTGCCGCTCTTGCTGAAAGCAGGCTATTTTCCAAAAGCAGTCGGAGAAGTCATCAATGTCGGTCCGGATGATGAAACGGTTACGGTCAATGAACTATCAAGGAGGATTGCGCGCTTGTTGAATTTCGGTCCGCTGGAGCCGATCTACTATAATGACCGGCCTCAGGAAGTAAAAAAGACGGCTTGCAGTGCCGACAAGTCGCGACAACTTCTGGGCTATCATCCCACAGTAAGTTTGGATGAAAGCCTCCGGGAACTTATAAAGTATATCCGTGGACGAGGGCCACGACCGTTTCACTATCATTTGAAGTTGGAGATAGATAACGACCGTACACCAAAGACATGGAAAGATCGTTTGATTTAACTTGTTTGTAAAATCGAACATTAAGGCCACGACACTACGTCGGGGCCTTTTATTTTGTAAACATTATTTCCAGGGTCGGGTATTGGGTTTTATAAACAAGAATTTATTATTTACAAAACATAGTAATCGATACAGTGGGCCGATTTTTTTTATGAGTCTTTTACCTCTTCCGATTAATGTTCTTGCCTGTAATGAATTTGCCCGCGCGAGCATTTCTAAATATTTTCGTTCCCATATTTTGGCCGCCTCCTCAATCATTTTTTCGCGCCTCTCCTCTGGACTCAGTGATTGTTTTCTTTCAAATAAAAATAAACCCCAGCCACTTTGGTGACAGATCTTCGAAAGGTCCCACTTTTCGAAGGTGATACCCTCCCAAAAGTTACCTTTATCGTTTAGATATATGTCATCAATAGCTACGAGTGCCTGATCGGCAAGTAGATGTTGGTATATTTCAAATTCATCTCGAACTTGAAAAGCATAATGTATGGTGTCGCTGAATAGAAAATCTATACCGTCTGGAATTTTTTCCAGAATATTGATAGAACAAACATCACCGTATAAAAAATTCACACGTTTGTCCTGGAACATCTCTTCCGGACAATATCTAAGGTCCTTGTCTATATCAATGCTGGTAAAGTTGGTGTTAGGAGCCAGTTGATCAAAAATGGCCAGAGTAGAAAGTCCTTCGCGATTTCCGAGCTCAGCAATATTTTTGAACTCAAATTTTTGAACGAGTAATGCGATGAATTTTACGTACCAGCCGCCAACGCCTTCGTTAACGTATGCCAAAAATTCGTCGTCGTGTTTATCGACTGTTCCGAATTTGGTTAAATTTTTGTCCGCAATGTTAAAAGTTTTTAATTCTTTTTCGATTTCGTTTATGGCATCATGAACGTCATTTTTGGTTATGTTTTTGATGTTGTAAGTTTATTGTTTATAAATAATTTTTTTGACTAGTTTTACCAAGCTTGTTCTGATGATTTTTCTAAAAGTTAATTTATAGATTACATATCGCCAGAGACCACGGGCGTGTAAATTTTCAAAGTTAACCCGTATTTTTTTATGATAATCAGGGACTAGTTTAGAAACCTGAACATACTGGTTGTATGCATGTATGTGAAGTATATCGAGTTGTGAGGCTTCGACAACGTAGTCATAATCAATCTTGTCATAAATTCCATAACGTAATTCTATAGCGGTACGCTCTAGTTGCTGTCGTGAGTTGGGTCGGGTGCTGGCACCTTTGCCTTCATTTAAGTAATAACCCAAGAGTCCTGATGCAAAACCTGGTTTTCCGTGGAAAGCTAAGCGAATCGCGAGATCAAAGTCAGCACCAGATTTTAACTGCTCATCAAAATAGCCAGCTTTTTCACACAGAGATTTGCGAAAAGCCATAAAAGGCCCAAGCAGCATTGATCTAGTGAATTCGGTTGGTTGATCCTGGTATTTTGAGAAATCCACTAGCTTGCCGGATTTAGAGCCAAAACTACGTACCACTTCAAAATTACCGTAGACAATATCAGCCCCATTATCAAAAGCCTCTACCATCAATTCTATGGAGTTATCAGTGCGCAGGTCATCCACGTTCCAGATCGTCAGCAATTCACCGGATGCTTCCTTGATACAACGGTTCATCGAGGTTCCAATCGGCACCACGGGATTGGTGATTAGGTGCTTGATGTGACCAGGGTATTTGTTTTGAAAATCCTTTACCCATTTAATTTCTTCTTCGTCCGGTTCGTTATGGTCCAGAACTACTTCTAGGTGATCGAAAAAAGTTTGTTTTGGTAGCTCATCAAGAAAAAGCTTTAGATAAGGCTTCATCCTAAAGCAAGGAGTGATCGTACTAATCCGGATCATTTGTGAAGGATGTTTTTAGCTTCTTCTACCATACGCTTTATACCCTCATCAATGTCTACTTTTGGGGACCAGCCATGAATTTTGCCGCTGATAGGAGTAAGTGGGGTGGATCCTACTTTTTCACCAGGAATGACTTTTGCACCGGTCACGGCCGCTATTTTATTGGCAATATCAATGATTTTAATCCATTCAAAACTGGTGATGTCGTGGACGCCTTTAAGATTTCGTGACAGAGCTAAGTACCAAGCTTCACATACGTCATCGATATGGATAAATTGACGCACCTCTTGACCATCTGTGAGCATTTTAATCTCTCCGGTAGTCAAAGCTTGATATACAAAATCTGACATCACGTGACTTTTTATGGAATGTTCTTCGAGCGGTCCGTAAACATTCCATTGGCGAACAAATGTGCCGCCAAGCAAACGAGTCCAGATTTCACCTAGGCGTTTAGTAGCACCGTACACAGTGTCGTACTCTTCAGCCAGTTGAGTAGAAATAAACAAAAACGGTTTTTTGCTCTCTTGAAGCTGCTTCATCACGTTATGTAATAGCTGGAGGTTCCAGTCTAATTGAGTGAGTTGAGCGTCTTCTTTATATAAATATTTTGCGCCACCTACATCCCAAGCTAAAAAATATACCCGATCAATATCACTGAAATCGATCGGAATGAAGCGGGCGTCTTCTTTTTCAGGCTCGCGTTTGATGTCGAAACGTGTGACGGTTTCTCCTTTTGACTCAAGAAAGTTACAAAATGGTTTACCAATAAAGCCTTCAGAACCGATCACAAGGTTTTTCATAATGTCAGTGATTGTAGCTTATTTTGTGCTGATTAAAAATTTTGTCATTAAACCGATACTTGACCAAGATATGTCATATGCCGCCTGTAAATTCAGGTCGGTTTTAACCTGTTTCGGTTTTTCCCTTCAACTTGAAGATCATTATTATTGGCAAGGAGAGTACGACATATGAAATAAGTGTAGACCAGGCCGCACCCGCAGGACCTAAGACGGGAATGAGTAATAGATTGAGCAACGTGTTTAAAACGGCCGCGCCGGCGGTGACAAAAAAAATTGTTTTCCGCATATTTTCAGCAATCAAAAAATGCCTAATCACTACATCTATCACCACTCCGACTCCGACCCATACGTAAATTGCAAACACAATCGCACTGCCACTGAATGCAGGTCCGTAAAAGAGCGTGATTATGTGTTTTGAAAAGAAAGAGAGTGGGGCGGCAACCAAAATTGCTAGAATCACAAAGACGTAAACTAACGTGAGCAGACGGTCGCGGTACTCACGCACGCTAATACTTTTAGCGTTTATTATGGCCGGAAAGAGGGAAGAGGCGATAATTAGTGGAATAAAAAACCAGGCCTCAGCTAGACGCAAAGCCGCACTATAGACTCCAACCGCGGTACTGTCGATCAGGTGCTTAAGCATTATTTGGTCAACCCGTGAGTAGAGAGTTATAAAAACGGCGATAAAGATAAATGGCCAAGAGTCGATTAGTAACTTGCGCGCAATCGTCTGGTTAAAGCGCCAAGTTCGGAAAGATCCATAATATCGGACTCTTATATATGAGAGGAAGACAGCGTATAAAATCGGTTCGAGAAGCAGGATGCAGGCTATGTATAGAACTCCTTCTCCAGAAAATATCACCCCGAGTTTCAACAAGTTAAGAATGAGAACGACGGCGATGGTGACAAACGATGGATATTTTTGGGCCACATTGGCCTGAAATTCAGTGACGATGATACTAAATGGTGTAAAAACAAAAGTTAGAGATAGTAAAGCAATAACGATCAGAGAGACATCATCAGGGCTAGTGTAAAACCCAAGGATCAAGGCAGTCGCACTGGCCAGTATGCCGGCGCATAATCTGATCAGAAAAGTGGTGCCCAGATAAAGATTACGTTGGTCAGGGTACTTGATGAGGTCGCGATACAAAACATTCTCGATACCTAATGTAGATATGACGCTAAATAGACCAATAAAACTAATGGCGTAACTCAGTTCTCCATAATTGGTTGGACCCAAGTACCGTACTAAGTAGATAGTGACGAATAGAGATGTCAGCGTGTTGAATATGCGTGCAATAAGAGCCCATAGAGTGTTGCTGGCGTAACGCTTGATGCCGGAGCTATCCCAGCGTGCTATCAGGCGTTGGTAAATCCAGGACGGCAAGCTTTTTTGGGCCAGAGTGTTAAGAAGGGAATACATTGTGGTGTATATAAATATAGTAGCTTTTGATGCGGGAATCCTCGAATTATAGAAGTATAACCGCTTTTGGACCGTCTAGGTTTCCTGTCAAAAACCGTGGTATATTTTTCGCTATGAAAGACATACTGAAAGGGGTGATGTACGGTTCGATTTTTACCGTACCGTTTGTACTGCTTATCGTCTCGGGTTCGCTCTTTTTTCCTTATATTACTGGTAAAAACTTCGCCTTCAGATTATTGGTTGAGGTTGGTTTTGCTTCGTGGTTGCTACTCGCATTATATGAACCAGCTTACCGTCCACGGTGGTCTTGGATTTTGGCATCAATCGCGTCTTTAGTAGGCGTGATGTTTTTTGCCAACTTATTTGGTGAGTATGCTCCGAAGAGTTTTTGGAGTAATTACGAACGAATGGAAGGCTGGATCACTCTGCTGCACTTCTTTTTGTATTTCTTGGTGCTAGGTAGTGTTCTCAGTACAGAAAAACTATGGAGTCGGTTCTTCAATGTGTCGCTGGCGGCAGCAGGCATTATGTCTCTCTACGCGTTGGGGCAGGTTGCCGGAGTGGTGGAGGTGAGTCAAGGTACTGTGTGGCGCGTGGATGGGCGTCTCGGCAACTCCAGCTACTTGGGAGTCTATATGCTTTTTCAGATGTTTATAGCAGCTTGGCTCTATCTGCGTACCACCCGAACTGAATGGAAAGTGTTGTACGGCGGATTATTTATACTGTTCGCCTTTGTGCTCTTCCATACTGGAACTCGTGGTGCCACGCTCGGACTGGTAGGCGGCGGTGGCTTGGCCTTTCTTTACTTGGCCTATGCTGCTCCAGCTGGTGCCAGCATCAAGAAGTGGGCGTTAGGTGCGCTGCTCACACTGGTAGTGTTGGTCGGCGGACTGATCTCACTGCAGGACACTTCTTTTGTAAAAGAGAATGCGATCCTTAATCGTTTTACAAACATCTCACTTTCTGAAGGAAGCATCCGTTTTGCCGTCTGGCAGGTAGCTCTTGAAGGAGTTAAGGAACATCCGATTTTGGGTTGGGGACAGGAAAACTTCAATTACGTCTTTAATAAATACTACAATCCCGCGCTATATGCCGCCGAACCGTGGTATGACCGCACGCATAACATATTCTTAGATTGGCTAATCGCCGGAGGAATCATTGGTCTGTTGGCTTATCTTTCGATTTTGGTGTCAGTACTGTGGGCAGCCGTGTTGCGTCCTGCCTTCGATCGTCTGCGTTCTGGTCGTCCTGATGAAAAATTTTTCAAAGTTACTGAACAAGCTTTGATTCTCGGTTTGTTGGCAGCTTATACCTTCCACAACTTGTTTGTTTTCGACAACTTGGCGAGTTGGATATTTTACGCGATAGTCTTGGCACTAGTGCATCAACGAGTCGCGCGGCCACTGCCAGCGATTGAAAAGTACAAAATGGATAAAAATGTTCTGGA
>Ga0196965_1000820_pt1 | contig 14457 bp, 7 predicted proteins | sample S1_20metaG_FD_148668 | JGI IMG/M metagenome (GOLD analysis project Ga0196965, IMG submission 148668) | Soil microbial communities from Anza Borrego desert, Southern California, United States - S1_20 | ecosystem: Environmental > Terrestrial > Soil > Desert | place: USA: California | collected... | reverse complement strand
TTGCAGAAGCGTCATACGAGATCGCTTCCTTTAATACACATCGTATTTCAGTTAATGGACTTTACCGTGACAGTGCGCGAAATTATTTTTTGGGAGGTGAAGCATTTTTCAATTACTCAGACAATGATTATCGCGTGAGTGTAGAGATTGAAAACGAACAAACAAGTAACATGGAAAAACAAGAAGTACGATTGTTTCATGCTGCTTTCAAACAATATTACGGCGAAGTTTACGGTGGTGTTGTGAATAAAAAATGGGCCGATGAATTGCGTTTCGGTCTTACCGGTTTCTGGATCGATCGCGACAACCAGTATGGCGCAAACATGGTGCAGGCACTGGGCGCTTCTACCAGCAGGCAATACTCCATCATTCCGACAATTCGCTACAAGAAAAACCTGTTCAATGACAAGTTGCTGATTGACCAGTTCTTTGTTGCCAACACCATTCACACAGAACAGGTAGACACAGCCCGTGGTACATACACATGGCATGGTGAATTTAGACCCGCAGAGCCGGGAGATCCCAGACGAGGTGAGACGTCTATCCGTGGTTCCTTGTCTGACGTTGCGTTTTCTGTATTCACATCACGGACTAATCTTGCCTATCAGCTGGCTCCGAATCACAAGTTAGAACTCAATGCAGTATTTACGAAGCTCAAGCGCGTGGGATCGGATCCATTAGGCCTTCGATTTAAAGGATCTGAAATTGATATACTGTCGGTACCGGCTTACTATAACAAATCGATAACCTCATTCGGAATTGAATCACACTTCTTCAATGATAAATTGGTGAACAACCTGATCGTAAAATATTACAGTTATCAAACCGAGGCTCTTGAAGGAGACTGGGAAGGAAACAGAGTCGATCGCACAGCATCGAATTCACAATGGGGTATCGCTGAGGCGTTAAAGATTGAACTCACCGATCATTCTTTCGTTCGTGTTTCTGCTGAAGCTGCAACGCGATTACCGGAGCAGGAAGAGATCTTTGGAAACGGGAATCTGCATTTGTCAAATTTTGCGCTTAAACCCGAACGCAGCGCCAACCTGAATGTGGGGTTCCTTACAACTAAAAACAACCGTTTTTCTTTAGAAGTTAATTCCTTTTACAGGCTAACGCACGACCTGATCCTGAATGTACCGGTTAATTTAATCTTCAACCAGAATCAAAATGTTGAAAACGTAAAAGGTATCGGACTTGAAGCAGATGTTGCTGTTACAATCTTGCCGTGGCTGAAGTCGAATGGAAACTTTACCTACCAGGACTTCCGTCTATTTGATACAGGCAATGAAACAAGGGAAGGATCCCGCTTACGACACACGCCTTACTTTTTTGCAAACCTTGGACTAAATGCTACAAGCAGAAAACTTTTCGGCACCCAGGATCGCTTTGAGGCATACTGGTATTTCACCTTCGTGAAAGAATATTATCTCGATTATCTGCCAAAAGAATTTGAGCCCGACGGTTTCCTTGGTTTGTGGGGCAGCGCAGGTGTAGATGCACCGAATATAATTCCCGATCAAACATTACACGCAGTAGGCCTGACCTATTTTCCTTTCAATGAAAAAATATCTTTTGGTATGCAGTGCAAAAATGTGTTTGACACCAAAGTGTTTGACAATTTTAAAATACAGAATGCAGGAAGAAGCTTTCACTTCAAAGTAACCTACACATTAAACTAAATCCTTTAACATAAATTTTACGTCTAATATGAAAACATTGATTTCCGGAATAGCATATTTTCTGCTCTTTACCTGCACACTGGTGTTCACAAGTTGTGATAGCAACGACGACCCATCTTCAGGTGAGCAAGGAGGTGAAAAATATGTGATCCTTAGCGCGGCCGAGAAGTGGGAGGAAGGATATATAACATCCTTTAATGACATGCCTTCCGGCTCAATCAGCCCGATCGTTCCGCGTTCGCTTCAGGTAAATACATCATTTGGCATTCGTTCTTTTAAGAATTGGTTCTTCTCACGTAGCAATACAGCCGGAACCGCCGGGCTTCAACGTTATTCGGTAAAAGCGGATGGAACCATTAGCGATGATGGGTTTATCGCTAATGCCTCACAATTTATTGTGATTGATGAAACAATTGGTTATTATCTTGATGAGACACGTGGAAAATTGAAACTGCAAACTTTCAATCCAACGACGATGCAACGCACCGGTGAAATCGATCTTTCTTCCCTACAAAATGAGGAGTATCCTTACCAGGTTATCGGTAAGCATACGCTCGCAGCCAAAGACGGCAAGTTATATGCTGGCATGACGTACAGTACGCTGGAGACAGAAGGTTTCGGCGGAGATCTTATCGATTACATCGAATTTGTGGTGATCGACATTGCGACGAACACCTATGAGAAAACAATTACCTATGAAGAAGAAGCCGGGTACAACACCATTGGATGGGGATCTTCTGCCAACAAAATGTGGACAATCGGTGACGATGGTGCGCTCTATCTCTATAGTACAGGTCTTCAAAATGGTTTCACGCAATCCGGTGTGATCAGAATCAAAGAAGGGGAGACAGACTTTGATAAAACGTGGCGTCTTGATGCTCACGATTTAGTGGCGGGAAGTTCAATTGCGGCAGGCCTTGTGAAGGATGGAAAGATGTACATCGAGCTACCAAGTACGGCGTTGAATCCTGATTTTTCTAATCTCATGGATTTCATCTTCGACTATTATGTAGTTGACCTGCAGACGAAGGAGGCAACAAAAATCACGGGAATGCCGCAACATCATTATGCGTATGCCAATGAACAGGCGATCACCGAGATTGATGGTAAGATTTGTTTCTGGGTACGAAACCTTGACGAAAATATCGATGCCTATTATGCTTTGAATAACGATGGAACGAGCGCTACCCAGTTATTCAATATTGATCATGATGGTTTCATGTGGGGTCTAGTTAAACTGGACGAATAAGCTTACTGATATTATCCAAAGCAGGCCCTGAAACGGACCTGCTTTTAAATTTGATTTAAATATTAAAAAGATGGCGATTACCAAACGAACGGTTCGCGGATGGTTTCAGGTGCACAAATGGACGAGTCTGATTTGCACCTTGTTCTTACTTCTCCTGTGTGTTACAGGCTTGCCGCTGATTTTTCACGAAGAGATCTTTCACGCGATGGGCACAGAAGCACAAGCACCTGCTATGCCGGAAGATACCCCAAAAAAGAACCTCGATGTTGTCATTGAAGCTGCACAAAAATTACGGCCTGACAATGTGGTGCGTTATGTTTTCTGGACAGACGATCAGCCCAATGTAGTTACCGTGAGTATGGCCGACTCGATCAATTCAGCACCCGATGTGGCGCACTACCTGGCATTTGATGAAAGAACGGCTGAAGTACTCAACCAACCTAAGTTTAATGAGGGCTTCATGTACGTCATCTATAAGTTACATGTTGATATGTTTGCAGGGATCCCAGGCAAGCTCTTCCTGGGATTGATGGGGCTTTTGTTTGTGGTTTCTATTGTGTCGGGACTAATGTTGTATAGTCCTATTATGAAGAAGTATAATTTCGGAATGGTACGGACAGATAAATCACGCAGATTAAAATGGCTTGACTTACACAACGTGCTGGGTGTCGTTACGGTTGCCTGGGCACTCGTGGTTGGATTCACTGGTGTTATTAATACAACGTCCGATATTGTGCTTGGATTATGGCAACAAGGCCAGCTTGCAGAAATGGTTGCCCCTTATAAGGATGCGGCTCCCCTGGAAGACAAAATAAGTTCTTTTGATGCGGCCATAAAAACAGCACAGGAAGCCGCGCCTGAAATGCATGTCACGCTCGTAGCATTCCCGGGTACTGTCTTTACCAGTAAACATCACTATGCAGTTTTTATGGGAGGCAATACACCGGTAACATCAAGATTGATCAAGCCCGCACTCATCGACGCAGAGACAGGTGAGCTTACAGACATGCGGGAAATGCCCTGGTATGTGAATGCACTTTTCATTTCACAACCACTTCACTTTGGTGATTATGGTGGCATCCCATTAAAAATCCTTTGGGCTGCTTTTGATATCATCACGATCATTGTTTTAATCAGTGGGCTATATCTCTGGTTCGCACGACGTAAAGCACAGGAAGCGCAGATCACAAGAATTGAAGAGTCAATATCGGAGTCAAGTTTGGAAGTGGTTAATAATTAACATTGAGCCTATGAATTCAGTATTCTTCAGAGTATGGAAATATCCGATACTACTCGCGCTACTCACCATCTTTGGTTTACTCGCTGCATTGATCGGAACCGGTACATGGCACGTCCTTTCCTGGATCACACTGTTGATACCCGTGGTTGTTTGCATCCGGTTTGGTTACTTTTATCAAAAGTGATGAAAGGGTCGGGTTAAAGGTCAAGTTGTCGCGCCTCGATTATGTAGTAAGTTTTGTTACTTGGCCTGTTTATTTTTTCAATAAGCGGACCAGATCCGTGAATTGGCGTGGTTGTTGTTATTTCGGATCTACTAAAAAAACAACCCTATGAAAAAGACAATTTTTATCCTTTTATCATTAGTTTCATTGACGACTTACGCACAGGAAATCAAAACATCAAGTGTGAAAACTGGAAACGAGAAAGATCGATTTACATGTCAGCACCTTGAGTTGACGCCGGACAATAAAAAGGTATTTCTGAGAGAAAATGTTACGATCAAAACAGATAACTTATTCCTAAAGGCAGACAGTGCAGTGTTCGATAATGAAAATCAGACCTTAGTGGCTTACGGAACAAAAGAATTTGTTTTTAGGGGTGGCGAAACTGTTGTTGGTGAGCAGGCTAAAAGTACAGTTCGGTACAAATTAAGAGATAAGATAATATACGTGGAGTAGTCTATACCAGGCCTTTATCAAGTCTTCTGCTTGTGCATGACTCCATAGCGTATGGAAGGTGTTTTCTTTGACTTGCATTTTTTGGAAAGCGTCGCCTTGAATTCTAAAAAACAACATCAGAAGAATTCACTCCAGCCGCAACGCCACTCTTCCTCGAAGCGAATCCTGAGCAGGGCTTTGCGCGTGAGACAGCAGCGCGCGAAGAATCTTACGCGAGCATTACGATTGCAGTCGTTTCATAAGGATGGCAAAGCTCATCGATCAAACAATCCTCGTTCTCATCGTTATTAATAAACACAAACAAAGGTAGGGCTTTCTCCCAACGATGAGCAGGACTTCTGATAACGAAGCGATTATTTCCATGATTGTAATCTTGTTAGTGAAGCACTTAATCAAAATCCTTCGCTCGCTGCTGGCAGCCGCACATTACATGCTCAGGATTCGATAACCGAAAGAGGTGTTTCTTTGCCTCATATCTTTTTTAAAACGTCGACTTCAGGCGACACATTTTTCCAACAGGCAATTCAGCGAAAGTCGGGGGCGTCGCACACATGGACACACAAACGAAAAACATTTCTTGAATCAAGATGAAAAGCCTCAACTATGGCCTTAATTTTTTCGGTGCTTCTGGACAAATAGATATCCTTAAAGGCTTTAAATTTCATTTTACCCTTCCGTAAAACTCGTCCGTTATACGTACAGAAATTTACCGATCACGTCAATGTTGAGGCTAAATATTGCTTGTGCCAGGCTTCAAAGTGGAAATTTTTCGAAATAGCGCCATCGCATTCATAACGTATTGATTTCCAGATAATTTTTGCGAATGACGAGGCGATCAGCTTCCAGATTAATGTTTTTTTATTCTCTATTAACCCTGTTTTAACCCAGAATTTAACCAGTGGTCGTTAACGTTTGCAATTGTTTTGCAATCGTCACCTCTTCATGTCGATTTCAAAAGTACCCAAACGCTAAAGCACAATTGACATGTTTAACCCTAAACCAATTAAGCAAATGAAAAGAGTTCTACAAACCATTATGAACGTCCTTTTGCTCGGAACTTTCATCGTATCGGTGAGTTCCTGCGACAAGGACGACGACAAGATCAGCGCCAGTTTCGGGACAGTAACGGGTGTGGTTACGGATGACCAGGGCCAGCCGATTTCCGACGTTACGGTAACTGTTTCCGGTGTGAATGAAGAAGACCTGACTGCGACTACAGGAAGTGACGGAAAATATACCGTTGAAAAGGTTTCCCTGAAGCTACATGCGGTTACTTTTTCCAAAACAGGATGGCTAACCGTTAGCAAATCTGTGAATCCAGTCGATTTTGATGATAGCAAAATCGCTACAGTGGATGCCACTTTAGTGAATGCCTCTGCGAAAATTGTCGGTATTATTTTAGACTCGAAAAATGGTGACGCACCACTCGCTGATGTAACGGTGAGTTTAGGTGTAGCTGGTACGGCGACAAGTGGAAGTGATGGTGCTTATACCATTGAAAATCTCACTGTTTCTGATTATACAATTACCTTCAAAAAGGCCAATTATGTTGACGTTACTAAAGCAATAACCGCAGCTGATTTTGTTGGCGGTGTCGCTACTGTAAATGTGAAGATGGGCGGCGCGGAACTTCTGCGTGGTTTAACTTCTGACGAACTGGCCAATGCACACAAATGGTACTACAATGAATATCGCGGAGGAAGGAATGCTGATGCTTATCCTCACTGGGATTGGGCATGCGATTACATGTCAATTCTTGAATTCCAGGGCGCGTGGGCAGAACAAAATGAAGGAACCACTTTACAAATTCGTAACGGTGAAGATGATCAAAATAACCCTGCCGATCTGAATGTGTTCGACTCTTTCGTATATGGAAGTAAACTGATCACAGAAGACAGTAAAATTCTTTCGGTGAGATTACGGACACACGATGCTGATGCTGGAAGTCCTGCTCATTTTGGTGTACAGGTGGTAGACCTTTCCGCGACAGAACCTGTTGCTGCAAAAATCGGTGAGAACAGAACTTATGGCTCAGGAGATTACGCCGACTTTGAGTTTGATTTAAGTGATTATGTAGGCAAGGAAGTTATTGTGGCGATAGGAATTTATCGTCAGTCGACAGGGGATTATTGGAAACAACTTGTTCTTCGCGCAATTCGTTTTGCTGACACAAAAGTTGAAAATTGGGATTGGTTACCAGGCACAGAGGTTGTTCCAGGCTGGAAACTTACCCAGGAAACTGTACGATCTACCATGCCACACATAAAGGATTCGTTTATCGGTATCAGTCCGGTAAGTGGTAATCGTGATAATTATGTGGATGCATACCGTGCATGGCGTGGCGTTAATCACGTTGCAGCAGAATGGTCTTTCGTTCCTTTGAAGAAAGATCCTGAAGTGTTTGCCGGTGAAGGTTACCTTATCAAAACACGCAACACCCCCGAGGTGAGTACAGAGGTTCCTGAAGCCTACATGTATGCAAAATTCTCTATCGCTGAAGGAAGCAATGAACTCACATTCACCACACGCAACTTCGGTGAAAACTTTACTTATTTTAAACTCACGGCTATTCAAAACGATGGTACAGTTACGCATGTAGCGCCAGCATCGAATACAGCGCAGGAAGCAATGGCTGCTGACAACGGTACCTGGAAGTTTAAACATGGTGATGGCGGAGCCGGTAACCCTGAAGGATATGCATCTTTCGTGTATGACCTTTCAGCATTTAACGGTCAGGATGTAACACTTGTATTGGGCGTGTATAATGGCGAGGCGAACTCTGGCGAAAACAAACTGGTTTTCCATACGATTGAATTGAATTAAAAAAGAATGAATTATACGATGACACTATTTCACACTTTTACTTCTAAGATCATTGCGTGCGGTCTTGCAATACTGTTAGTCATAACAGCTTGCAGCGACACTGCATCTGAGGATGGTCCTAAGAATCCGCCGGAGGATGTAAATCTTTCGGAGCGCAATCTCCTACGTGCGATGGAACTTACCGACCAAGCCGTGGCAGCTCACTTTACAGGCGATGGCATGGCGATGGCACGTTACTATAACCCTTACACGAAGGTCCGTTCTGATGAGAAGGGCAGTGTATGGATGTACACCGCGGCTATCGAAGCGGTAAATGCGATTCTGCATGGACTTGAAGTGCAGAAAGACCATGGTAATGCTGCACTTTACGATGCGCATTTTAATAAGTACGTAACGCTACTCGACAAACTGGTAGACAATGCAGACTATTACATGGGAACCTTCCAACTGGTGTCCTACACGCAAACCAGAGAGTGGTCAGTATACGGGGTCAACCGTGGTGGTTCCAAAGGTTCTGCGCAGGTTGCCGGAATCGAAAACGTGTATGATGATCAGATGTGGCTTGTGCGTGAATTGCTCGAGTCATATAAACTGACTGGTAACGATGCGTATCTGGAAAAAGCAGAATATTTAACCGAATACGTTCTCGATGGATGGGACGCTACACGTGATGCGAATGGAGCGGAGCGTGGCGGTATTCCATGGGGACCGGGCTATGTCACAAAACATGCTTGCAGCAATGGACCGATGGTAAGTCCACTGGTATGGTTGCATGAGTTGTACAAAGACAAAAACGATGAAGTAACACACCGTTATATCAATGCTACAGATAAAGTAACACGTGAAACAGCGCAGGTAAAGAAAAGCGACTATTACCTGGACTTCGCCAAGAAAATTTACGCTTGGCAAAAGAGCCACTTGTTGCGTGCCGATGGTGTGTACGACGATATGAGGGGTGGTTGCTCGCCCGGCAGTCCGCAAACAGAAACAGTTAATGGTACCACTTACCGCAAAGGTATTACCTGTCAGGATCGCGTAGGTCCGGCGATAACATACAACAGCGGAACAATGGTTTCCGGCGGAGCGGATTTATATCGTGTAACTGGCGATAACGTGTATCTGGAAGATACCAAAAAATTATCGGATGCAAGTTTCCAGTATTTCGCAAAGCTTGGACAAAGCAAACCTGGCTATTATACCTATGATATCAGTGGTTTTAGAAACTGGTTCAACGGTGTGCTCATGCGCGGATATGTAGATATATATCCTTCATATGAAACAGCAGCGGATTACATCGATTCATTTCAGGAAAACCTGGATTACGGATATGAAAATTTTCTGTACGAAGGATTTCTCCCCACAAATTTATTAGTAGGCTGGAGCCGAGACAATGGTAAGAACAACACAGAAGGCATGTTCAACTTTGCTTTTGCCGCAGAGTATGCCGTACTGTCGCGATATGAACTTCAAAAATAAAAAGTCATTTAGCATATGCTTGATAAATACAACCAACTATTAAAGAAACTAACGATGTATTCCGTAATCGGAATACTCGTTCAGTGCGTTGTTTTTGCTTCAGCTTTTGCTTCAGAAGCAATGCAGCAGCAAGACATTACGGTAACGGGTACAGTAACATCAGAGGATGATGGGTCTGCTTTACCTGGTGTGAACGTAGTTATTAAAGGAACCATACGTGGAACGACAACTGACGCTGACGGAAAGTTTTCGATTCAAGTTCCTGATAGCGAGGCCACGCTTGTCTTTTCATTTATTGGATATACGGCACAAGAGATTGTCGTGTCATCGCAAACCGTGATTAATGTAACCATGGCCTCGGATATCCAACAACTTGGTGAAGTCGTCATTGTAGGTTATGGTACACAGAAAAAAGTAACATTGACTGGATCTGTGGCCGCGATTAAGGGTGAAGATTTGATTAAAACCAAAAACGAAAACCCACAAAATATGCTTACCGGTAGGGTAGCAGGTGTTCGTGTATGGCAAAGAAGTTCAGAGCCAGGTACATTCAACACCGGCTTTGATATTCGTGGTTATGAAAGTGAGAATGGTCCGTTAATGGTTATCGACGGTATTCCACGTACCATGTCTGATTTCCAAAGGTTGAACCCTTCTGATATTGAAGACATATCCGTATTGAAAGATGCATCAGCAGCTATCTACGGCGTTCGCGGTGCCAGTGGTGTCATTTTGGTTACCACCAAACAAGGTACAAAAGAAGGGAAGACAAAAGTTACGTACAACGGATCCTATACACTACAGGAGCCATCCGGTATGCCAAGGCTTGCCAATCCATATGAAACCATGACCATCTACAACGAACAATCGATGAATGATGTTAATGGAGGGAGTATCATATACGGTCCGGATAAATTCGAAGAATTTCGTAGTGGTACACGTCGTGCAACGGATTGGAACTCACTGCTTATCTCCGATCTGGCACCTCAAACACAACATGACCTGAGCATTACCGGGGGAAATGAGAAAACGCAATACTACATTGGCGCAGGATATTTTTTCCAGGAAGGTATTTTTAAATCAGGTGATCTCAACTACAACAAGTACAACCTGCGTACTAATATTACCTCCGAGATTGCAAAAGGGTTAACATTTAACATTAACCTGAGCGGAATTGCCGATACACGCAATACACCTTACGCAAGTTCGGTGGATATTATCCGTAACTATTGGAAGCAGGGCGTATTGTTTCCTGCCTATGCCGACCCGGAAAACACAATGCTGAGCTACGAAGGTTTAGATCTTCAGCAAAATACAGTGGCGATGATGAGATCGGATATTTCAGGTTACCGAAAGTATCAACAAAAGAACTTCCAGTCATCAGCAGCCCTTAATTTTGATCTGGGAACGGTACATTCGGCCCTGGAAGGTTTGTCAGCGAAAGCGATGGTTAGTTACGATTATCGGACTGACAACAACTCGGCATTTCGCAGAGAATACTACCAATACGCTTATAATGCTTCGACAGATTCCTATACTTCGGAATTGTACACACCAAGCTCACCAAATCAACTACGTCGTGAGTCATGGATTAAGCAGCAGCTGCTTGGGCAATTCCTGTTGAATTATACCCGGACTTTCGGCAGCAACCATAATGTAGTGGGACTTTTGGGTTGGGAAAGTCAAAAGAAGACAGGCGATAATTTCTTTGCCCAGCGTAATCTTGCGTTTGGATTAGATTACCTTCTGGCTGGTGATAATGAGAGCAACGTGGCAGGTATGTCGCTCGACAAACCTGATCTTTACAAGATTGGTAACTCAGCCGTATTCGGTAGAATTAATTATACGTATGCTGATCGTTACATCGCCGAAGTACAGTTTCGATATGATGGATCTTCGAAGTTTGTTGAAAATGATCAATGGGGATTCTATCCTTCCGGATCAATCGGATGGCGCGTGTCTGAAGAGCCATTCTTCAAGTCAGTTTCTGCTTTGTCATTTGTAGATCAGCTTAAATTTCGCGCGAGTTACGGGGTTACCGCTGATGATGCCACACTAAATTATGAATGGTACCCTGGTTATGAATATCCATCAACAAACACAAATGCAGCCGACGGTTATTACAACCAATATGCACCAGGTTATACCTTCGGTGGTGAGTTTATAAATGCAGCCGACCGAATAGTTCCCAACCCAGACATCTCGTGGTGGACAGCAAAGATGTTCAACGTTGGTGTTGATTTCGAAGGATGGAACGGACTTTTTGGATTTTCAGTAGATTACTTTGATCGTCGTCGGGAAGGACTTCATAATCGCAGCAATGCTACCATGCCGACAGTAGTAGGAACAGAAGCACCGTTAGAAAACGTGAACAGTGATCAGCAGTATGGTATTGATCTCGAACTTTCTCACCGTAATACCATTGGTGACCTTGCTTACACCGTGCGGGCTATTGGTACAATTACCCGCCGTAAGTGGTTAGTTGCCGTGCAGAATGGTGGTTATGGAAACTCATACGATCGCTGGAAAAATGATAACCTTAATTATCGCTACCAGGGTGTGCAGTTCGGATACGAATCGGATGGACGTTATACAAGCTGGGAAGACGTTTGGTCTTATCCGATCTATAAAGATCGCAATGTTTTACCGGGTGATTACAAATATGAAGACTGGAATGGCGATGGTGAGATCAACGGTCTCGATGAGCATCCCTTTGCATTCGACCAAATACCATGGCTTAATTTCAGTTTGAGCTATGAAGCTGCTTATAAGAATTTTGATCTCAGTTTTCTTTTTCAGGGTACAGCCATGGGATCAATGCAGTACAGAGAACCATTGTATGCGATTTGGGGAACGAATGGTGGTGGTACCTTGGAGCAGTACGTGGACCGCTGGCACCCCGTAGATCCAACAGCAGATCCTTACGATCCTGAAACAGACTGGGTGAGTGGCTATTATGGTTACACCGGACATTATCCACTAGAAAATTCAGAATTCAATCGGGTGAGTACTTCGTATCTGCGTTTGAAAAGCATTGAATTTGGTTACACGTTGCCGACACACAGGTTATCATCTTCAATGAAAGTGCGCGTGTTTGCTAATGCTTACAACCTTTTCACGGTCACTGGTGTGAAGTTTGTTGATCCTGAGCATCCTGACAGTGACAATGGAAGGTTATATCCGCTCAACAAAACATATACTGTGGGTGTATCAGCAAGCTTTTAAAAAATTTAAATAAGGAACTTATGAATCATAGAATAAACTTTAATATAAAAAGAATATTATTCCTTATCAGTCTATTGTATTTCTCTTCATGCACAGAGTTGGATATTCCGCCTCCAAATGTTATCGGTGATGAAACGCTGATGACAAACGAGGCTGGTATGGAGGTTTATATGGCGCGGATGTACAGCAGGATGCCATTCGAAGACTTCAAATACATGGCTGAGTGGGGCTTAAACCACAACTCCTGGCTGGGCGCTATGGGTATTGAAGGAACAGGCGAGGCGTTGAACCGCGATGGTATATGCAGTGCGTTTACCGGTGAAGATACACCATACTGGTCGGAGGCTTTCGTTCTTTTGCGTGATGCCAACCACCTGCTGGAAACATTACCCGATTACAAGGGCGAATTTGCTGAAGTGACCTACAACCATTTCCTAGGCGAAGCTTATTTTGTACGCGCCATGGTATTCTCTGCAATGGCCCGGCGTTTTGGTGGCGTGCCTTTGGTAACCAGTATTCCATCGGGTGAAAGCTTGGAAATTCCGCGTGCTTCAGAGGAAGAAACCTGGGACCAGGTGATGGCCGACTTTGATCAGGCAATCGCCTTATTACAACCTCAGAGTCCGCAACGAGGTTATGCAAACAAATATGTTGCATTGTCATTCAAAGCTGAAGCGATGTTATACGCAGGTAGCGTAGCAAAATACAATGAAACTGTTTCCGGTCGACTCACAGGTTTTGGTCAGAAAACAGGTGTGCGTGTAATTGGTTTTGCTGAAGAAACAGCACAAGCTGCTTCAAGGAGATATTTCAGGGAAGCCTATCTGGCTGCGCGGACGGTTATAACAGATGGACAATACTCACTGTATAAGAAAAAATGGTCACCAACAGATCCTGAAGCACAGTACCAGAACATGGTAGACATGTTCAGCGATTTGTCAAGTACTGAAAATATCTATGTAAAGGAATATGTTTATCCAACTTTTACACATGGTTACGATGCATACAGTGCTCCGTTTATTTTCAGAGCACCGCTCGCATCGGGTACATGTCCTACATTGGATTTTCTGGAATTGTTTGATGGTTTCGATCGCTATCCTGATGGAACCATAAAAGTTACTACAGGATCCTCTAACACCGAAGGTGATTACCTGATGTTCGATTCGCCGATGGAGTTTTTTGAAGATGCTGAGCCACGCCTTCGTGCTTACGTAATTTTCCCTGGTGATGTATTCAGAAATACAGAAATTGAAATTCGCGCAGGTGTATATACAGGTGCTGCACCCATTAATCCGTTTTTCAATAACTACTCTTACGCCACAGCGGAAACACGTTATCAAAATCTTGGTGCTTATACACAAGCTTCAAAGACACTTTATCTCAGCCCGAGAGAGGGCAATGGCCAGGAAATTGTTAATTACGAAGGCACAGACATGACAGCTGCAGGTGCTAATGGTCCTTTTTATGACAATGGAGAAGGCTGTCTTACCGGATTGCTGGGACGCAAGTGGCTTAATCCGGCTCCTTCCGTTGAGCCCGGAGAAGGTAAATCCGCGCAACCATTTATTCTAATGCGTTATGCAGAGGTATTACTTACGGCCGCAGAGGCCGCAGTAGAATTAGCAATGGCTGGCGAAGCTTCTCCTGATGGTGCTGATTTGATGCAAGTTGCCACTGAAGCTGTTAGCTCAATTCGTGAAAGAGCAGGAGCAACACCGCTTGTAGGAAGTATTACAGGCGATGAAAACGGACGTAACATTGTCAGAAAAGAACGTAGAAAAGAACTTGCACTTGAACACAAGACAAAGTGGGATTTACGTCGCTGGAGAGTACAACACTATGAAGGACGCGATGGTTTTTGGGGTGAAGTAAGAGATAAAGATGCCTTTAGTAGCAACGCCCGATATCGCTTCCGCGGATTGTACCCGTTCTTTTCAACCGAAGCTGGAAAATACTTCTTCGATGCCCGTTTTCAATGGGTAAGCTTAAAGACGTTCGAATACAATATCATTGATTACTACTTTGCTATTCCTGGCGGAGAAGTTTCGAAGAGCCCGGTGATTGACCAGCAACCGAATAGATA
>Ga0196965_1000819_pt1 | contig 14478 bp, 23 predicted proteins | sample S1_20metaG_FD_148668 | JGI IMG/M metagenome (GOLD analysis project Ga0196965, IMG submission 148668) | Soil microbial communities from Anza Borrego desert, Southern California, United States - S1_20 | ecosystem: Environmental > Terrestrial > Soil > Desert | place: USA: California | collected... | reverse complement strand
GCGTAAACCACGCTTATATGCCTATAGAGATAAAAGTTTTAAGCTTCGGCGACTTTTTATTTTATATGGAATTGAAGGTAAAAGAATTGCTTTTGCCTTATGTATTACAATACTATAAATTGCGCGTGAACATACTTTACAATTTCGTAGAATATATCAAAATCTCTCAAGGGTGATATTTCGAAAATTTCGGTGGCCCGAAAGTTTATAAGGAACGCTTTGGGGGAATGCTGAATGCAAAAGGTATAGCAAAATATGTAAAATAATGAAAGAACCAAAGACCCCTGAGTATATTTATTATAAAAGAACAAATCTGCACGAGCAGCGAAAATTTTTTAAAAAATACTATTCCGAGCTAAAAGAGCAAAAAAAGGTCATGGTGAGGTATATCGTAAGCAAGGCAAGAAAGCAAAAACATAGGCTACATGTGGTTTCACCTAGCCCATGGCCACTCTATAGCGCTTGTTCAGCTTTTTTATTTGTATTAGGGATGATCTTGTACTTGAACTACTATACAGGTTGGCCATTAATTTGTGGGTTTCTTTCTTTAATTAGTTGTTTCGTATACTGATTTCGAGACATTATAAGAGAAGGAGTCTACATGGGGTACCATACCGAAATTGTCCAGTCGTGTCTGCGGCTGGGATTTGTGCTATTTCTTGTGTCCGAAGTTATGTTTTTCTTCGGCTTTTTCTGGGCCCTTTTTCATTATACACTAACTCCCAGTATTTTCATCGGAGGAATTTGGCCCCCTCAAGGAATAGTGATATATTTAATGGCGGAGGATGTTAATTGACAGTCCAAAAGGGATGCCATGATTTGGAAAGCACAAATACCGATGTTATGTGGAGAAAAGCACTATACCGGTAGGACTACGCTTGTCTACGACAGGTTTGATTTTGAGCGGATTTCGAGGCATTTCGACTATTGACCTTATAAAATGAAGTCGCCGAAAACCCTTAACCACGACCTAATTAGTTCCGAAAAGTATGTTTCACTTTTCAAGTGTGAGTATAACATGAAAAAACCCTTGTATTGTAACTCCACTGATCTGACAATAAATTTCTATTGTCGGGGAGTTCTTGTCAATCCTTACCGGATACCGCTGCTGAATACTGCACTCTTATTAACTTCCGGATTTATATTAACACTAGCACATTCGTACTTGCGTATTGAATACTTTTTAGCGGCTTTTAGGACTTTAAATATAACTATAGCCTATGGAATTTTTTTCATTCTGTTGCAAGGTTACGAGTACGTTTTTAGCACTTTTGCTATTAACGACGGGGTGTATGGGTCAATTTTTTACATGCTTACGGGCTTTCATGGCTTCCACGTTATAGTAGGAACAATCTTCTTGATAGTATGCTCTTTCAGGCTTCGTGCTAGTCACTTTACTAGTAATAACCATTTTGCTTTTGAAGCCGCTGCCTGGTATTGACATTTTGTAGACGTTGTTTGAATTTTGCTTTACTTATTGCTTTATTTGTGACCAAATGCGAAGTACTTCTCACTTAATTCCTCGATAATAATAAATCCGCACTTAGATCAAATAGTAATAAACCTGAACACAAAATATTTTTTCAGGTTCTGTAATCAACAGCCAGGTCTAAGATTCCCGGCCGGAGTGAACTTCGAGTATGCTTATCCGCTTAAAACGAAAATCATGAAGTTTATTTTAGCACATTATGAGGCGGACATCAGAAGTTACGAGGAATCGCATCAAGAGCTGTTACTTAAGATACGCGCGCGAAAATTCTGAGCCCTTTTGCAATATACACATTGATAACCATTTAGGTTTATTACCCGGGGCAGTAGTTTAGAGGTAAAACGGCGGTCTCCAAAACTGCTGACGTTGGTTCGAGTCCAGCCTGCCCCGTTTGGGTGGCGCGCGCTGCCCTAGGACAAGTTAAATGAACAGACCAAAGCCAAGGTATCATTTTCAATTTATTTTAAAGGTCAATTGGGACGGTGCTGAGCTGAAAATCAATAAAGTAGCTCCTATTTTAAATCAGCTTGGCATAGAGGACTCCTCAAGATTGGAGGACGCCGTTCGGTTTTTCTACGAAAATCTAGAATGGAATTTCGACGAGCCCCTAGCTTTTTTAAGCAAGCTCAATTTCATTATCTGGCGAAGGCAAGCTCACTATTCGATTTTCCTTCTTCGGCCATTTTTTCTCGAGGGTCTCTTAAAATTTTGAATAGACGGCAATTTCAAAAACTCAAAGGGACTTCTTTTTTTCCGAAAAAAACGTAAGTTGTTACGTAAGTACAGGCGCTATTTTGCTCTAAGTATAGGACGCCTGCGCACTCTAAGCTGAAACAGCGAAATTGGTTACCGTAACAATCTGAGAAAGGGCTTAAACAGTTTAACGGACACTTCAGGAACGTTCTATAGTTATGCAAAAAGGAAAGAGATGCTGGGGAGGAAAATAAATTTCAGACGTAAAGTGAAGAAAAAAGGTTTAGAAGAATTTTAATGGAGAAATATACGCTAATAGTAAACGCGCGGGAAGTTGGTTTGCTGCGAGTTTTAAATTACTTGGCAAGACTTTGGGGTTTAAAGAAGACTAACGCGGCTTTTGGGCGTCGTTACTTTTATCTTTTCACAACCCACCGTTACCTAAAATTCAAGTCCTTATGCTTTATATTGGAACAGTTGGCTAGCAAGGGTTGGGCAAAAATATTAACAGCTAGCAACGAAGCCACAAGTGGACGTCGACTGGTTTTTTTTAGGAAGAAAAAATTCTCGCTTGCTTTTTTGAACCTGTTAAAGGAGGAGTTGGTACGCTTACCAGGAAAATATGGTCCGAGATTCGTCAGAAAAACTCCGCCGAGACGTAGTCCGAGCAAGAGGGATGCACGGTTCCAATTGTCCAAACGTGAAAAGATAAGGCGGGGGGTTTCGGGATTAATATGGGCTGTGCACATTGAGAAAAATTGTTTAAATTACGAATTTTTCAAAAAGGAATTGCTAATAAGGCAGAAGAAAATAAACGGGAATTTAATATTTTCAATTGCGCTGATATTTTTTTATTATGAGCTTCTGTTGCAAGTGCTTTGGCCTAGGATGGCAGTATATCTATACATGCAGCCCTGATACACCAAATATCATTAAATGCCTACAGTTCACCAAATCATGAGAGCGTGAGGCCGAAAAAGCAAAACCAAAGTGTGCAACACAAAACAATTGAGGCGTTGCCCACAACGAAAAGGTGTCGTGGCAAAAGTGAGGATAGTAGCGCCTAAGAAGCCGAATTCTGCAAGGAGGAAAGTAGCGCGTGTGCGACTATCTACAGGCAGAACGATAACTGCGCGATTAGTGGGCCAGGGGTATAATTTGCAAAGTTATTCACATGTACTTGTGAGGGGCGGCCGAGCAAACGATCTAATAGGGGTGCGGTACACAATGATAAAGGGTGTTTTAGATTTTAACTGAGAAGAGACTTTTAAGCGGTATAAGGCGCGGTCTAAATACGGCATATCGTTGGAACACATAAGGACCTCCAGGTAACATGTCAATGGACAATAAAAACGCTGCGGCTTTTGCGCGACCAGAAAAACCAAAAGGGGCATTTCGACCTAATAGATTAACAGCAAAAAAAAGGTACCACTGACGTTTTAGTAAAAAAAAAAGTCTCCAGCGGCAAAATAAGAAAAAAAGGAGAAAGCTCCGGGTGAGTTGGACTTTAGCAAATAAAAAGCGCGTAACCAAATGAGAAAAAAAGCTATTTAGTATAAAGAGGCCAACAACCATACGTCCAGAGACATACAAAAATATCGCTCTGTGTAATATGTCCTTGTGTAGCAAACTGGATTTTTCCGCAAGTGCAGTATTAAGGAACGAACCAATTCCAATTACAGCCCAAACGGTTAAGATGTTCTCCACACAACTGCCTGAACTTTTGACTGAATACGTTCGATTTTTCAACACTTTTGTCGGCCGCCGAACGGCCTTTTATTTGCCGGCGACAATAAACCAGTTCAATCCTTTCAAGGGCCCGCAGAGCGGTGAACGCCAAAGCAACAGCTACGAAGACTTACGGTGTAGGTTGCCTTTGAAATTACTGCGGCGTAAGAAGCACCGGCTTTTCAGAAGCCTCTTTAGTTCAATAAGCAAGGGGGGGGCCTCCAGTTATCGGCGCCTGAGGTTTGCTTCGCGAGGCATAAGCGGCATATATTTAAAGAGTTCCTTCTTTCAAAGATATAAACGCCAAAAAACTGAGCTTCCCATTGTCTTTGCAAACTTACAGAAAAAGAGCAAAAAAAACGCCGGACTCTACAACAATTTAGTCGATGTCGTAGCTAAGCTTGGATTGTTTAGAAGTTTGCTTAAACAACTTTCGAAATTCCACTTGAAATATTTTATGTTAAAAAACCTATGTTTTAAAGAAACCGCGGAACACGAGCCGCTCGTGACATTTCTGGTGAAGAGGCTGAAAATCCTGAGTTCACAAATATTCAAAATATACAGGCTTGAATTGGCCGTTTCAGAAGCTTGAACTAGATTACTAAATTGGTGGCAAACAACCTTAGATTGCCGTTCTGCGGCTCAGGTTGTAGTTTCTCGTAATCCTAATGTATTTCTCTTTAGTATGAAAAAAAATATGACTGAGTACTTTAATGCTTTTGTACGACAAATAATTGGTTTAAACCTTCTGCGCAACACCCCCCTTTTCTCGGACGGTACTGTGGATGTGACCTCTTACGCACTGGGTTATAGGTTTTTGCGAAGGTTGAACTTTTTGCTGACAAAGAAAGGTAATAGATTAGGAGCATTCAAAACGCTTAGCCGGCTTATCAAGCTTGCCAAACCAAAACATTTAATCTTTAAGCCCCATACCAAAAGAAGGGTTTTACTAGATCCTTTTGCGCAGGTCCTAAGTAATCTCAAAACCCATTTTTTCATACGCAAGTTTACCAAAGGTAGAAAAACTATAATGATTCCGGGCATTCTGTTTCGAAGAAAAAAAATAAGGTTGGCGGCTAGATGATTTTTGTCTCCGGTTCGGAAGAAAAAACTCGGCCGGCCGCTAATAGAAAAGTTACTAGAAAACACTCGCAGCACGTTTTATGGACAAGGCCCGTCGCAAGAATTACAAAAAAGCTACAATGCTTTGGTGAAGGCCAGCGTTATAAACATTTTGCCTAAGAAAGGCGCACGAAAGTTCAAATTACCCAAGGAAAAAGCAAAAAAGGAACTATGAAATGAGAAAACTACGCCCACGAGCAAATTTGGCAAAGCAAAACTGGCTAGCAAAAAAGGCTTTAGTTAGAAAATTAGTTCGCAGCAAAAGAGCTAATAACGGGAAATCCCGTGGAAGTATCGTGGTCAGACATAAGTCCACCGGCCTCTATAACAACGTTCATCTTTTAGACCATTTTAGACTAATATGGAATTTGAGGGGCCTCGTAGTAGGTTTCGAGAGAGATAGGAGCACGCGCTGTTATTTGGCAACGGTAGCTTATCCGCTCGGAATAATAACGTATGTTAGAGCCTGCGCAGGGCAAACTGTAGGGGACACGATATTAACCGCGTGGGATGCACCTATTCGAGTTGGAAATGGCCTTCCGTTGAAAAACATACCGTTGAACGTTAAAGTGAGCTGTATAGAGTCAAAGCCTGGATCGGGCGGTGTGTACGCTTTGGCGCCGGGTACTTTCGGGAAAATCCTTGCCAAAAATAATCGTTTTTGCAAAATAATTTTGGCTAGTGGTAGTATAAAATACTTGGACGTTAATTGTTTTGCGACTATAGGGCGTGTATCAAACGCCCGTTGGCGTTTATTCAAACTGAGAAAGGCGGGGGACTCGAGGGCTTTGGGTGTACGGCCGAAAGTCCGCGGCGTTGCAAAAAACCCAGTTGACCACCCTCATGGTGGTGGAAAGGGCAAAAAATCAAAAAATACTGTTCCGGAACCTCCCTGAGGTAGACGACAGAAAAAAAAAAGAAAAAAAACTTTTGTTAAAAAAATATCTTAAGCTTATTAGTAAGGATATAATAAGACGCAAGAGAAAATTGGGACGCCCTAGAATTCTGTTACCTTATATGTTAGGCCAAAAATACCTTGTTCATAATGGTCAAAAATGATGTCCTTTGGAGGTCGTTAGCTTAAGGCTCGATCACAAGGCAGGCGAATTCTCCATGACAAGAAAGGTCCCTATACACAAAAACAAGAGAAGGAAATAATGGGAGTACTCGTAAATCCGCTGGGCTGGCGCTTAGGGTCAAATAGGGTTTGAAAGATAAATTTCTCGACTGGAGACGATACTAAGTATGGGGTATTAGAGAATAATTTAAATGTTGCCAGACAAGCCGTTATGGGCCTTCTAGAAAAACTCAACAAAAAGTTTTTTTTTTTTGGCTTATTACGTTTTAGAAACTCGGTTTTATATTTGCACAATAGTACCATTTTTTTATTCGTTTATTTTCGCCTGAATTTAAGTGCAGTAATACGTTTCAAGGCGCAGAGAAGGTACAAGTATTATCGTAAGGAGCGGCCGATAATAGAAGCCGAACCCCGGCTGATGTCAGGCTGAATAAAGCTCTCACTCTGAAAAATCAAAGTGTACCGTAAGCGTATTCGCCATTTAAAAAAAGAAATTCTTTTCATGCGCAAATATGTGGATCATGTAAAAAACAGAATAGATAAGAAAAAGCTAAAAGACATATTGAGCTCTAAAACGCGACGGAGGCTCCGCACGATATGGGCGCTAGAGAATTTAAAGTCGCGACTATTTGGGCCCCCGTATAGACAAGCTCGAATTTGAGCCTGAACGCGGAACGCAAGAATATGAATGTTTTTAAGAGGGAAATCGAAAACGCGACAAATGTGGTCTATTTTTAGGAGGCCTTATTTGACCTGGGCTAGCAGGTTTATGAAATTAAGTAGGTACACTTTTGGAAGGAAGAGTAATTTGAAATTTTCTAACCGGATTACGGGCATACAAGCCAACCGTTTTAGGAGATCTATTTATTATATCCCTCATTATTACCGCGGTATTTACCTAGATCATGAAAAGCTTGCAACTCGACTTTTTTGATTGAGAAACCGCCGACTTAAAAAGGCGCGTAAGGCAAAAATAAAGGGTTATATGGAAGCAAAGAAGGAAGATCAGAGGTGGCAAAGAATTTTTATCCGCCGCAGAAGGCGTAGGGGAAGACGAAATTACTATTGAAGGAAGATGAAAAGGGCAAGTCGTAGAAGGGTTTACATGCTTCTTCAAAATAGGAGAAGGATGGGGGATAGAAGTCCACTTTGGGAACTAAGCAGCTGACGAATTATGCCGAGTCTTAAAGATAGTGCAATATTTCTGCCCGCTATTAGATCAACGTTTTATTTTTTTAGGATAATGCCCTTCCTTTCTGGTCTAAAATCGTTATGTGAAAAGTATCTAAGCTTAGTGTTTGCCAATGTTTGTGAGCGCGAAGTATATTTAATGAATATGTCCAAGCACAATGCAATCGACGCCGGCGCACTGTTGCATTTCGTAGAAGTTTTTCTACGCCGAAGGCGCAGGGTAACAAAAATAAACAAGCTTTTTTATAGACTCATAAAAATATTAAGATTTTTCCGTGGAAAGTACAGATTAAGAGGGTTCAAATTCCTCCTTGCCGGAAGGTTCTTGAGACGGGATAGGGCAACTTTTATATGGAGGACGAGAGGTGCTGTTCCTTTGGGGACGAAACTTGCTAAAATTGACTTCGCTACAAGGTCCATGCAAATGAAGTATAGTAGGCCAATAGCCAAGCTTTGAATATGCCGGCGATAAAGAAAAGGGTCAGAATATATTCGGACAGAAAAACGAGGAAAAAGCATGTCGAAAGTATGTTTTTAACTAACAAGCAGAAAAAATACCCGTATTATTTCAAGGACAGGGGCCTGCGTTTGCGCGCTGAAAATAATAAGTTTTCCTATTTACCCGCTCGGTTTACCTATACTGTGAAGGTACTAGATTCGGGGTACCTTACTGTTAATCCTCTTAAAGCGGTCATGCGCCTATATAAGTGATTTCTAAAGCAGCAAAAGCTTGAAAAAGAATTAAAACTTGTTATTACCAAATTCCCTGATTTCGTCTTAACTTCTAAACCTAAAGAAATGAGAATGGGAAAAGGAAAGGGGGCGCCCGCTAAGAGGGTTGCGGTATTAAAAAATGGCTCCATATTATTAGTACTGCGCAACAGGGGCGGTGTTTCATTTTACTTGGTTGAAAGACTATTAGAGATGCTGTCAAAAAAGATTCCTTTTAAACATAAAATCATAAAAAATTTCTGATAATGATATATGTACATACCGTTGTTAAAATTGTTGATAACTCGGGCGGTTGATTAGGACTGTGTATACGAGTACTTGGCAATTCAAAAAAGAGAGCTTCAGCCGGGGACGCAGTGGTAATAAGCATCAAATCAATTATACTTAATAGAAAACTCGTTATCAAGAGGAAACGTAAAGTTTTAAAAGGTACAGTCAGAGTTGCGATCGTTTTGAGGACTTCTTTTTGAAAAAGGCGTCATCAAAACTTTTTCTTTCGTACCTCTTCAAATGCTGTGGCGCTACTTGGGAACTGAGGTCTACCTTTGGTTTCAAGAGCTTCTGGCCCAGGCGAGTATGAGATTTGTATCAGCAAGTACCCAAAGTTCGCCAATATCTGCGAGGGCGTAATATAACGCGTCAATTGAATAATGAATAACGCGAGTTTGGGATTTAGCCAGATGCAAAGGGTAACTTGGCAAGCGAGGTCTGTTTTTAAGAAATTAGCAACAAAGGATTTTTCGTATAAATTAATTACTTCGACCAAGGTTGGTCCTGACGATATGGGCCAAAGCATGCAAAAGCGTCTCTTAAAAGAGAAACGGGATTTAGGCGGGCTCTTTGCTGCACCCACAGGCTTAGCGGGCTTGAACTTTTTCAAAATATCGGGCCAGCGTGCGCTATTCAGAAAGAGAAAAAACGTCAATTTAAATTTTATGAGTGTCGCTAGAGTACCAGATACGTGACCTACTACTAGCATCATCCACTTGTTTCTGTTTTGAAAACTCATTTTAAATATTTTGCGTCGAAGATACCGCCTGCAGGCTGGTATCAGGAAAAAAATGTCCAAAGACGGAAGGCAGATTAGCTTATATTTCATTAATCCCCTTTTGACAAGGTTTTTTTTACAGCCCGAAACGATTTCGCGTTTACACAGCGCACTAAAGAGGAATTCACTTGTAAAAATAGTCGTTTCGAGCAAAAACCGTCGCGTAATCTCTATCGCTTATAACATAGTTTAATGAAGAGACACAAGTACAAGCTCATAAAAAATTATAAGGTATGAAATTTACAAAGCGAAATAGAGCATAATACTATTAATTATTTCAAGAGACAAAAGTTGTCTGAGTTTGCCACTTCTGCTTCGTTTTTAGGGCAATACGGATACTTGCCGATTTCTAAAGTCGGGTGTTTTTGCGCTGTAAGTGGCAGAGTTAGATTTAGCTTCACTCTTACTGCCTGTAGCAGGCACGTTTTTTTTGATAAGTGAGCGGCGGGTTATAGTACCGGATTTTTTATGTCTTCGTGGTAGAGCGTATGCATATACTGGCTTGTGGTATAGCAATAATAAAACAAGCTTATGTTACAAGATTGGATACTTGTGTGATTAGGAAGAATAGACTCGTCTTGAGGATGCTCCAGACTCTTAGGGCTCTAGGCTATGTAAGAGGATTTACCATTTTAAATCAAACCATTCTTGTGTTTATGCAATATAAAAGAAAGAAACTTGGGTTGCGAAGGGTTCGCTTATTTTCCAGAATGACAAATAGAGTGTATCTAAAAAAAAAGAACTTGAGTGGGCAGGGCGTCCACGGGACTTATAGGACCACCGGCGTAATTTTGTTGTCTACTTCATACAGGCGCGAGTTGTTAACTAACTGAGAATGCGCTTGCCTGGGCATAGGGGGAACTCCACTAATTTCAGTAGGCTAATGTTAAACTACAGATCACTTTGATTATATTCGCTTAACAGTTTCAAGCTGGGTAAACTGAATGGTGAATTATTATTCAATCACAAGTTTTGTTATTTGGGCAGGCTGTCGGCTCTTTTATCAGAAAATGAAAGTAGCACGTTTTTCAGCTTATCCATAACTTATAAGTTGCTACGTAGTTGAGCTTTTCGAAACTACAGAACACTGAACCCATATGCTAGCCTGTTTGGTTTTATTTGAAACCGTTTTATTCTGTTTTCCGGTCTAGGCTATAAAAGGCGTTTCTCAAAAAGGTTTGAAGTAATGTTTAATTACGTGGCTGATAGACATTGAATCCTATACCGGTTTTCGCCACATTCACTCATAGGGCCAAACAAGAAGAGGAATTTCGTATTATATTCTATCTACAAGGGAGTCTTTAACAAGGATTATAATTTTTTTTCTTCCTTGAGGCGGCCTTACGTTTATAAAATGAAGGGGTTTATTGATACACGCGTAAGGGGTAGATTCCTTTTTGTTAGAAGGATAAAAATCCGCTCAGTTCGAACAAAATTGAGCAAAAAGCAAAAACTTTTATAACGGTATGTCAATGATATATTCGACTTGTACGGGAATGGCTATCAAGAAAAAACCGAAGTATGTCCTTAGCGAAAAGTCCGGCCTTCGCGGACCAGTAAAAACCGCAGCTGTTTCCATTAGGGCAGTTTCAGAAAACTTTCTTGGAAGATCGCGGAGCGATATGGTCCTACAAAAAATTTCCGGAAATTCTTTGATTCGCTATGCGACAGTTTTGGATAAACAATTGGGCGACGAAATGTTGGAAGTTAACGATAGGCTTCGAAAGACGCAGCAAATAAAAAACTTCTTGTTAATAAGTTCATACAGAGGTTTGAGACACAAGGCCAATATGCCGGTTCGGGGTCAGCGGACACACACAAATGCCAAGACGCGGCGTAAGCGTAAAATAGACTAGACAGACAAATGGAAACAATTTTTGGATCAGGCATTTTAAATATATATGTGCTAATGAAAGTTTATTTTAGAAATTTCCAAACACCACACCTGAAACACTTCTATGGAGCACAATTGCGTTGGGGGATAGCTACTAATTTTCTATTTGCCGATAATGTTGCTGAGAACGTTGTTGACAAAAAGATGTGGCCCGGCAGAGTGGATTCTTATACCGCGGTTCAGCACTTCCTCGGATCTCCCGTAGCCGCCACCTTTTCAATTTACTCTAGGCCATTCAGAAGCAGGATCCGAAAAGTATGAGAGGCGCGGTGAAGGTGCTCAAACTACGTACAAAGAATCAAAAAGCTCAAAAAGAGGTCAAATAGGTGGTTCCTTAAACATAAAGTGTTTTTTAATAATAAAACGTGGTATAACCCAAGGACCAAATTTCCGGGTGAAGACCACGGTTATTTAACGATTTACAACAGGAAGCTGCCGAAGGAACCGCGTTTCAGACGTCTAATAAAGGTGCGCTGCAAAAGCTTTTTAATTCATTATAGACGACAGCTTTACGTTTTAGCTTTTAGAGGCAGATATTTTCGCTTGCTTCGGACTTATAGGATAAAAAAAGGCGCCAATCCAAACGTACGTGGTTGGCTTATAAAAAATACAAACGAAATAGAAAATGGTTAAAAAAAAAAAACTTCACAATAGAGCAGCAGTACAAGTATTTCAAATATAATAAGTTCCTGCCGAAAAGGAGAATGGTTTTTCGTACTGGTATTAGGCCTAGGTGATTTATTAGGAAAATGACTAGAGATTATAATTTAGTTAGGCTGGGTCAGCGTATTGATACAATACTAGAAAACTTCAATGAAAAAAATGCTTTTTATTCCTCTTTGGTTGGTTCGATAAATAAACTCATTCCCAAGAAAGTTCTTTATCGGCGGAGAAGGGATGGCGACTTGAAACTAAACTATTTTTGTCTTTCTATGCGCAAAAAGAAAAACAATTACTATCTAACGCTTTCGGATGGAATAGGAAATATAAAATTTTTCATCTCCTCCGGTTCTTTCCTTTTGAACTACGGTGAAAAAAAAAGAAATAAAAAACTGCGTTCTTCTTTCCGCTACTTTATGGAAGCTTTTCGTTTTTTTACGAACAAGCTTAAACAAAAGGGTGTATTTCGTATAAAGTATTTTTTCCGACCGCCGGGAATCAGGCGGAAATTGCTTCAATTGATGCTCAACGCTTTAACTGAACGACGCATAACTGTTGTAAATATAATGAGAAAAAGGATGCAGAAGCATCGCACAAAGAAAAGACTAAAAAAAATTAGAAGGCTTTAATGGTGTTTGAATATGTAGTGTTGGTACTCTTTTTATCGATAGTGCTCCTTTTGGCATTACTGATACCGCTTTTTAGTAGTTTAGTGGTTCATCAAGAAAATTACCAGGAAAAAATTTCTGCGTATGAATGCGGCTTTGAGCCTTTCGAGGACAGGCTTGCACAGTTTGAAATTAGGTATTACCTATTAGCAATATTGTTTTTAATTTTTGACCTAGAAATAGTATACATGCTTCCGTGGCTTGTTGCGCTGCCTTATTTAGGCCATTATGCCATTATGTCTATGCTAGTGTTTTTTTTTTTCTTAATAGTAGGATTCTATTACGAATGATTGATGGGGGGCCTCGAATGAGACTAATAAACAAAAAATTTGGTGTTGGTTTGGCGTTTGCCGTTCTAACAAAACTTTTTTACAGAAATTTGCTCGAATTGATCGTCTTGAGAAAAAACTACCTAGAAATATGGATACTACCTTGTGTCCTAGTGACAATTTCAAAATGCCTAAAAATGTCAAGTTTTTTCGGGTTTAAGTCGCTTAGTGATATAACCGCGATCGATCAACTAGAAAAAGCGCATAGGTTCAGGCTTGACTATAATCTCCTCAGCGCGGGTAAAAGGTTAATCATCGGAACTTTCGTGAGCGAGCTTGAGTTCTGCAACTCGCTGACCAGAGTTTTTTCTTCAGCTAATTGATTAGAAAGGGAGATTTGAGACCTCTATGGCGTATATTTTTTAAACCATGGAGATCTTAGGAGGATACTTACAGATTATGGTTTTCGGGGGTACCCCTTCAGAAAGGATTTTCCTCTCACAGGCTATATAGAATTGAGGTTTGACGACTCACGGGGGGATGTAGTTTACGAGCCTGTTGAGCTGACACAAGAGTTGCGTTTTTTTAACTTTGCAACTGGGTGGGAAGTTGATTAGTTTGAAATGCCTCAGCTAGATTTTAGCATAATATTAACTGATTTTTTTATTGTATTGCTTTTTTTTGTGTTTTTTTATTTATTTTTTAATTTTTTCTTTTTAAGGCGTATTTTTTCTTTATTTTACACTAGAAACTGCTTAGTAGCAATACTAGACGCAAAAAAAAATTATTTTCGCGCAAACAATTTTTCTTCGAGCCTTTATTTACAGCAAAACTTGCTTAAATTGGTAAAGTTTATTCGGTTGTTGAAGCGATAGAATGCTTGGTAGAAATTGGAATTTAGTGCTAAACCCTTGGAAGTTAGCTTTTTATTTAATATTTTTAGCTAATATCGTATTTCATAGCTCGCCGTCTTTCTTACTATTATTTATATTATTAGGTATATTTGGGTATGGTTATTTATTTTTAAGCGAGGTTTTTGCGCACTACACAAGTACCTATAGGCAAGACGTGGTAGACGTTCTAGAGGATCGTTTCCTGATAGTAGAAAAAGAAATGGAGCATTTTCAAAATTTGTTGAGAACGCTTTCTGAAACACCAAGCCTTTTTTTTTCCCTTATCAAAGTTTGGGGCGGCGGCCTATTAGTTTACAAATGCGACAGCTTTCCATTGAATCGTAATTTCTTTTTTACAATCTTAGAGCGTACCTTCGCTGAGGAATGTTCGGTTTTGCGGGAAGGGATATACTATTTGGACTACAACTCGCCTGCAGCTAGATCTTCCTTTTTGGAACACGTTGTTGACTAAGGCTTTTAAATGTGATTAGGTAAAAGGAAGTCCGAAATTTCGAACGCCGTAGATGTACAGAGTTTCACAATGAATTTCGGGCCCCAGCATCCTGCGGCACATGGTGTTTTAAGGCTCATAGTCAATCTACAGGGCGAGGTGATCAAAAAAGCCGACCCCCATATAGGTCTGCTACATAGGGCAACTGAAAAATTACTTGAATATAAGACCTATGCTCAGGGACTTCCCTATTTTGATAGGCTAGATCATGTATCAATGATGGCCCAGGAACATACTTTTTCTCTTGCTGTTGAGGCATTTTTAGATTTCCAAATGCCTTTAAGAGCTAGCGCATTAAGGGTGCTATTCCTTGAACTAACACGTATACTGAACCACTTACTAGCACTGACAGCACACGCTTTGGATGTAGGCGCGATGACGCCCTTTTTGTGGGCCTTTGAAGAAAGGGAAAAAATAATGGAATTTTATGAGAGGGTAAGTGGTGCAAGGATGCATGCAAATTATATAAGACCGGGCGGAGTTAACCTAGAAGTTCCGGAGG
>Ga0196965_1000818_pt1 | contig 14516 bp, 18 predicted proteins | sample S1_20metaG_FD_148668 | JGI IMG/M metagenome (GOLD analysis project Ga0196965, IMG submission 148668) | Soil microbial communities from Anza Borrego desert, Southern California, United States - S1_20 | ecosystem: Environmental > Terrestrial > Soil > Desert | place: USA: California | collected... | reverse complement strand
CTCGCCCTAATTCTTGCATGGCTGAAATCAACTGGGGGTCTTTAATCAGGTCGCTCATTTTCTCTCCATAAGTTGCCGTATTGTACGGCTTGAAAATAAGCGGTTACACGGATTTATTTACACCCTCCTGCTTGAAATTATATTAGGTTCAGAAGTGATTATTCCCACCTCTAATATCCAAGGAGGACAGAATAACGATATCCTAAATATCGTTTCTAGTGATCTGTATTCAGGATTTTCGAATTACTTTGGATCAACTGCTCCGTTTTTTCAGACCAGTCTCCCGCTAGAAAGGATTGTGAGATACAAAGATGGAAGTTTCTCATCAATGGAAAAGTCAATTAAAGGAGGTTTCTCACAACATCAAGGCTTTGATATTGTTAACAGCATGGACATAGTGCAGCAATTAATGACATACGTTATGCCGATGCTTAATCAAAGGTTAACGTCAATATATGCAGACCTCATAAATCAAAACAACCATTACCTAAGTCAAATTCAGGACTACTTCATTGCTCCTGAAATAAGCAAGTTAAAATCAATAGCTGAATTTATTCAAGACGTATCAAATGAAATTTGTTATATATCGAAGTCAAATAATCTAAGCGTTGCCACCCTTACAAACATTCAGCAGCGTAGAATTGATTTAAAACAAATATTTTATACTTTCATTAATCGACTAGAGCAATCAGTTAACTCTCAATTTTTTGATCCTCAAAATATTGCCAATAGTTACCTAATCGCTAGATACGCTCTATCTAATTATATTGTTTCACTTGTTTTAGAGTGCATTGTGTCAGGCAATCTTGACGATGAAAGTGTGCAAAGAATGAAGGCTAAAGTTGAGAAATGCTTTTCTGAATTAAATGAAATAACAAGCCAACTTTCTAAAATACTGGAAAGCAGAAAGTATACCAACGCAAATGAAATAAACAACATTAACTCATTTTATCGCTGGTCTTATGATTATATAGCCCAGCACCAAGTGAACAGTCTGCATAGCCAAAATCAAAACATTGATAACATAAAAAACAATACATTGAAATATTTTGATATAGATTTTGAAATTCGGCGACTTGACGATTTTATCGAGGCTCGCCACGGTTTCACTAAAACAATACAGATATCAGAATCTTGATAATTACCAGCAAGCATTCAGCCTAACACAGCGGTCAAAGGGACGCGCTGCCCATCTGTGGTTTTAAAGGTTGTTTTTTAATCAGGTTCGGTGGCTTCGCTTAGCTTCCTTCAGTGGCGAGTTCCTTACCTTTACTTTATGCGCTCTTGGAGGAGCGATGAAATCCATCATCACTGATAAGAAAACAATCTCGTCCTCGATCGCCGCATTTAAGAGGCAAATTGCTTCATTGGCCGAGGCCGAACAGTCCATAGAGTGGGCGTTCCCAAATGGCGAGAAGGAAGTATGCACCACCTATTCAATAGCGACTGATCTTGGCGGACTTCTTGTCGCAGTTCCAAAGAAATGGAATGGTCGACAACCTCATCTGTTTGCCCTTAACTATGAAGGCGGTACTCTAGCTCCTGACGTAGAGATAAATATTCCAGACGAATTGGATCGTAGAGTATCCGGCGCTTACGTGCAGAGCGGCGATAATATACTGATCTGCCATCGTGCAGGATTCACCGCATACCGTGGGAAGATCCCGAAAGAGGTCAGTTTCGCATACTTTGAAAAATGGCTAGTTTCAGTAGAGGATGACGATAGGGAAGCAAGCCTTATCAGTGTTGCCTCATTAGAGTCGAATAGCCTTGCAAATGATATTGCCGAGTTTGTTTCTGCAGTCTCAGAAATGAAGGCGCAGTTCAAGTCTGGTGAGCTAACTCATACAACGAAGATGCGAAACTCCAACTGGCGAGATGGAGTCGAGTTTGAAGGCGAGAAGGTTTCTGGGACGTCATCTCCACCAAAGGACTATGAATATCTTCATGGGCCTTTGTGCAATGCTCTTCGTAGGCAACTGAAGAGGCTGGTCAAGAACCTACCCAACGTTGATGTTTTGTCGAACAAAAATATCGACGTCGCAATAGTGGACGCAAAGTCAGGAGTGGCGACTGCGATCTTTGAGGTCAAGACCTCGGTATCCCTTTCGGGGCAGTTGTACTCTGCTCACGGACAACTCGCCTATTACAAACACAAATATGGCGAAGCAACAACCGCGCTCTTCTTAGTCTTACCAAAGGAGGCCGAAAAACAGATGCACAGCCTCGATTTTTTTCATGGTGCCGGGATTGAAGTCATCTATGGCGAGAAGGAGAAATTCACTCCGTCGAGCGGGAGCGCCTTTTCTGAGATCGTGGCACGGTGCGTCCGCAAATAACACTGCGCTCCAGACGACTGTTTTCTGGATTGCTCTGAGTTTCTTGATTGTCTCTTTATGGCACATTAGAGCCAGTCAGTGTCTATATTATTTTCCTAACTGTCCTGCATTTCGGATAACCAGTGCAGCCCCAGAACTGCTTACCCTGATTATCACCTCTCCGCGCAGTTCTTAATGCCATAGTCCTGCCACATTTTGGGCAGATATTTTCATCAGTCTGTCGCTGTTTTTCCTCAACGATCGCCTGAACGTGCTTCACATGCTCCCTATGCGTTTTGAGCGACGGCTTCAGCCGGCCGGATGCAATCTTGGTGCAGATAGCCATAACCTCACTGTCACTGAGGATCGGTTGCGTTTTGCTTTTGATGAATCTGAGATAGCCGCCCAGATAGACCACATTGTCCGGCATGGGCGTCTTGAACTCGTTGTCTCCGACGAAGACGACCAGGGAAAATACCTTTTCCGGATCAAGTTCCAGCGCCGATTGCAGCGTTTGGGTGTGCTTGTAGTTTTGGCGCAGCGGGTTCTGGAATTTGCTCGTGTGCCGGTAAATCTTCTGGGTCCACATATTTTGCTTGGGATCGCCGAAAATCCAGCCTTTCATATTCTTGGTTTCGATGACGAACACGCCATAGCGAGAGACGATGATATGATCGATTTGCGTGGTGCCGTCCTCGGTCGGCAGAGTCACGTTTTTAAACAGCGTGTAGATTTTTTTATCGAGAAAGAAATTGGTCGCTAAATTAACCATGAATTCGCCCAAGATGCCTTTCATGAAAGGCGTTTTCATGAAGGCGAGCAGGACGAGCAGCAAAATCAGCCACCAGTAGGTGCTGATTAAAGGACCAAAAGCTTGTGCCAGGATTTGAGTTGCATCCATTAAATTATATTCCTTGAATAAGTTTGTTCCATAATGCTTGAATGATTACCCCAGTCACATCATCCGGGTGCTCAATACCACAATCATCCAGCAATTTGCTGTCAGGCTCATGTAGCCCAAAAGAATTACGGATCGCAAGGCCAAGATCGAAATGCAGATCGATCAAATCTTCTTCACGCAAGCTTGCAATGGTGGCTTTATGCTCGTCCTCCAGGACGGCCATTAGCCGATCGACCGCTTTATCAACGGTTTCCGGAGGCCGGATGAAATCTGGCCAATTTTTAATCAATTTAACTAAACCTTATAATTTACAAAAAGTTATCGCGCAATGCGACGAATTGATGACAAGTTTATCCACAGATTTTGTGGATAAATTCGATTACTCTTCAGGTTTGCCGCGTAAAACCAGTCCATATCTCGGTTTATTCTTCGGCTTCGTCAGATTCTGCTCCAGCTGCGCCAGCGCCAGGCTGATCACATTCGTGTAGCCGGCCTGCGTCTTGCCCCGGTCGCCATAGCCCAAGGATGTCATCAACCGAAGCAGTCTGTCGTTGTCATCTTTGCCGAGCCAGCAGGTCAGGTGTCGGTCGCCGGACTGGATTCTGGATTCGCGATATCGTTTCTGGTAGTCGCTGTTGCTTAACGCCATATTGCTTCCTTATATATAAGATCGTCTTCGCATATTTCCAATGTTAATGGATGAGGGCGTTTTTGTCATATAGGGGGACGGTAAGGATTCCTTCGTAAATGAGTAACATCCCTGATTTGGTTACATCTGGAACGTCACTCCGTAGTCAATCGGCTCCAAATCCCGCTCCCGAAGCTCGTACGTGCCAAAACGATTGGCGTGATGCGTCCGATATGGACTAAACGCAGCGGCCAATTCTGGCGTTAACTTCATCCCCTCTGCTTCCAGTTCCTTGAATGCCTGCGTCATCGTATGGCAGTTGTGGAAAATCATCAGATTGGCAATCAGGTGATTGTACTTGATTATCTTTAGCTGATCCTCGCGCACATTTTCCTCGATGGTGTCCGACCCAAAATACGCCCACTGCGCAAAGTTGTTGAACCCTTCGCACTTGTTTTGCGCCGCCTGGATGACCTGGCGTAGCGCATCGTCGCTGATATATTCCAGCAGGAATATAGTGCGGACGACCCGGCCCAACTCACGAAAGGCGAAATACAGTTTGTTTTTCCGGCTTGCTGTACCGAGCTTGCGCAAGATGGTCGATGGTTGAATACGCCCGGCACGAATCGATTGCGCCACTTGCAGCATGTCCGGCAAATGACAGGCAATCAAATCCCAATCTATGGCATCCTTGGTAAACAGGTCATCAATGTGTTTATACACTTCGTTGGCGCTCGGGCGAAACCATTTCAAATCTTTCCAGTTGCGAATACGTGGCATCAGTTTGATACCCAGCAAAAAAGCCAAGCCATAAACTGGTGCGCTTTGCGCCTGGGTATCGCCATGTACCGTGTCGGGCTGGATATCCGACTTGTTCTTTGTCAGCCCATCCAGGATATACACGGCTTCCCAGACGCCGCAGGGAATGAAATGCGAGAACAGCGCAATATACGTGTCGCTGACATGATAGTAAGCAATGCCACCATAGCCGCCGTAACGGATATGCCGTTCCGACAGCAGATTATTTTCATACAGATTCCACTGTGTACCGTCTGCCGCCGCGCGTTTTGTATCGCCCCAATAGCGCGGCAGTTGAAATTGGTTGTACGCATTGATGGTCATATAAATAGCAGCCTCCAGTTTTTCCGTCGTGACTTGGCGTTGATTGACGAATGACACCTGCCGCGCACTGACATCGGCAATATTCTTGGCAATTTGCGTCGGCCCTAAACCTGTGCCATAGGCGAACACCGTCAGAATCTTGCGCCGGTCTTCCTCCTGCAGCTTACTCTGGTGGCCACTTAACGGGCCGAAATGTTTGCCCCAGCCAATCCATTGCATGGTATCAGCAAGCACGTCCAGCAACGAAAGGCCCATGCCGTCGAGTTTGCGCCTTAGCGCATCATCCATCTGCCTGAATCCGGTCGGCAGCTCTTTTTTTTCTTGGCGGCCAAGCTTCGGCCTGCCATTAATGATATTGAAATAAGGATTGTCCTGATAAGTCTTGTCGGCCTGCTGTGCTACTTCGGTCAGCAGGGTGCGAACATGCTTGATAAAGGCCGCGCTCTCGACTGGCAAGCCTACTTTCTCGCCATAATCCGCGCGGGTACGTTCGCATTCCTCCATCGGCACCAGTTCCTTCCGGTGGTCTGAATACGCATCGCTGCCGATCACGCAAAGGTCGCCCGATTTCAGTTCCCTAACCATTTGCAAACAGACGCAGGCCTCGAACTGGCGGCGGTTGATTCGGGTCGTAACCGTATCGCGCTTGATCTCGCCCGTCACCAACTTCCACCATTTTTCGGGAATCCAGTCCAGATCGTCCGCCGTCAATGCTATCTTGCCTTTGCCCTTGAGCGTCAGCCACTTACTTTGCCGTTGGCTGTTCTCCACTATAAAAGCCAATGATCGCTCAAAACTGGCGTCCTGACTGGTGGACTCCAGCTTTAATATGCTCAAAATTCGTAGCAGCGCTGCCCGCCGTGGTTTGAAGAACTGCCAGACAAAACGGAACTCATTCTTCCCACCGTATTCCGCATGCAAGCGCGAGAATTCGCACAAATCGGGGCGAGCCGTTACCGTTTGACGAACGCCTTTCAATTGTTCATCTGCTGATTGGGTAGAGTTCAAGAGCGTTTCCAGCATCGCAAACCGGCGCAAAATCTCATCGGTCTTTTCTTGATTGTCAGCCAGATATTTTTCCAGGGCTTCTTCGGCGCTGTGCAACACACGCTTCATTTGTCTGCAAAAGAGATTGCAGAGATCATCGGTCACAAGCGCCAGACGTTGCCGGATCAAGGCCAAGGCAACAGCGTAGCGTTTGGCGGCCGCCATATCCACCATACTGGCGGCATCAAGACTGTTGCCTTCCAGCGCCCATTGTTTGATTTTGATGACCGGTATGGTTTTTAACAGGTCTGCATGACCGGCCAACTCGGTCAGACGGTCATAGCGCTCGACCAAATCGCGCATGCCATCCAGAGTGGGTTTGGCGGCATCTTTCTTGATATCATGCCAAGGACTCACGCGGCGGGGATCATCGCCCACGACAAAGAGTTTATCGAGAAAAATCCGGCCCGCATCTCCCAGAGCATCGTGAATTTGCATCTGCAGCGCCTGGTTCGTTGCAATCCGCGAGATGCGAGCTTCACGCAGCAAGGTGTCGAATGCCGGCAACTCGTAGCGATGACGCACCAACGTTTCAATACCGATATTGATAATATCGATGACATCCTCCTTGGTCAGCGCCGCTTCGGCAAAAGTTTGTCGCATCAGCACTTTGCCATCATCGCCGAAGGGTTTGACCGCCAAAAACGCCCGCACCGCCGACAAGTGTTTGCGTCTGGCCTGGGAGACATCGTACTGCCGCAAATTCTCCCGATCATAGGGTTCGCCCAGGCTGGATACGACATGTTCGGCAATGGCATTCGGTACTTGCTCGGAGGTTACAAAATAGCCCAGCCGTTGATAGGTTTTTAAAAGCAGGGCAAATCCCGAGCGCGTGGTGCTTGAGCGAGTGGCGCTATCGCAATAGGCCCGTTCGGCATCCGTCACCGTGTAGAAACGTTCCAATTCCGATTGCGCAAGTCGGCTTTTGAATCGGGGATAGGCGGTATCGCTGGGTTGCAATGTTGAAAACCGGAAAGTGGTTGAGTATGAGAAAAACGTCCGTTTATCTTGTACGCTAAAAATCGCCCAAACACGGCAAAAAATACACAAGAAAACTCATTGAGAAAATCTACACAACATTGTACCCTTACTTCTATCTTTTCTTACACCTTGAAATTCATCATGCTTGTTGGTTATGTCCGTGTATCTAAAAACGATGGCACTCAGACGCTATCGCCCCAGCTTGACGCTATGCTGGCAGCAGGCGTTGAGCCAAACCGGATTTACGAAGATTTGGCATCAGGCCGCAAAGATGACAGACCAGGACTCAATGCCTGTCTCAAAGCGCTTCAACCTGGCAACACACTGGTCGTATGGAAATTGGATAGGCTAGGCCGCGATCTGAAACATCTGGTAAAGACGCTGGATGACTTACGCACACGTGGCGTCGGCTTGAAAGTATTGGCGGGCGCCGGCGCCCAAATCGATACAACCACCTCAAACGGGCGGTTGTTCTTTGGGATTTTTGCAGTGCTGGCTGAATTTGAACGGGAATTGATTGTTGAGCGCACTCAGGCTGGACTTGCCGCGGCAAGAGCACGAGGTCGAAAAGGTGGGCGCCCCCGAAAGATGGACAGATCAACTTTGATGATGGCGATGTCGGCTTTGTCCGATCCCAAAGCCAATGCGTCTGAAGTAGCCAAAAGGCTTGGGATCACGACTACGACACTTTATATGTACCTCAACGGCGATGGATCGTTAAAAGAGGCCGGGCAATCCATCATGGGATAATTAACTCACGATTCAAATCGAGATATCATCCAATGGCGAAGCGGGAGAAAGACGAAGAACGCGAGCATCGCATCAAGATGGAGGCTATCGTTGACGCTTACTGTCCGGAAGAGCAAGCGATGGGATGGTACTACTATCTCCAGGACAGAATCGCCTTCCCTTTCAAGGCTCGCTGCGTACGAGAGCGTTCAATTTCGCCGCTGCACAAAGGTGAGGAAGTCGTAGCTGAGAGTATGGCGCCAGAGGACGATTGTATGCATGAGATGTACGTTATGGTGAAGTGGAAGGGGCGCTTGATGGGTCTTCCATTAGCGCAACTTGAACCAATTAGTGCGGATGAGGACACAATAGAAGCTGTCGGTGATTGGTGCTACTGGGTAGATCGAGGATACGAGTTTGGTTGAGGACGAAGAGAGTCGTATAACTCTTCATTCAACGCGGCCCCCCGCCTACGTCAGTGGCCGATTTGAGAGTGGCGGTTTCGTTTAGCAGCATTGCGGTTCCAAAAACAGCAATAGGCAAGGTGAACAAAATATTAAGAACCGGAGAGTTATGGAAGAAGTGGAATTCAGAATCATGTTCAGACAACCGGAGTATCCTGTACTTATTGTATCCTCCGGGAAATTGTATTCTGCATTTAACCTTAAGCAATTGGCCGAAATCTGTGTATCCTTAACCCTGGAAGTAAGTGAAAACAAACCTCGGGTTGTTGATTCAACCGGAAGTGAATTCTGGTATTTACCGGAAGAATATATTTTATCCCCCGGATTTGTTACCAAAAAATGGACAAAGAAAAAACTGATTGAAGCTTTCAACAATAGCTCAAACGCCAGAGAATCCAATCAGGAATATTCTATGAAGTCATTATCCAGTAAGAAATTGGAAGAAGTAATCGGGGATATATGCCGGATTCTGAATTCCGAAACATAAAAAATGGGCTTTTTAAAGTTATAACTTGGCGCTCCAGCCGACCGCTTTCCGCTACGCTCCAAGTATCGGCTGAGCTTTACGTTAGAACTCTCTAGACCAATCGCATGACAACTAACAAGTTGATTTACCAATTTCGCGTCGAGCTTCTGGAAATCGAACCGTCGATCTGGCGTCGCATTCAGGTTCCTGCCGAGTATTCGTTCTGGGATCTACACGTGGCAATCCAAGATTCAATGGGGTGGCTCGACTACCACTTGCATGAGTATCGAGTCAAAAGACCACACGGTCGGAAGGTTGTCGAAATTGGAATACCTGATACGGAGACTGATCGCGAGGTCCTGTCTGGATGGGAAGTACCGATCTCGGCTTACTTTGTTCAGCCCGGTGTTGCCGCGGCCTACGACTACGACTTCGGTGATGGTTGGCATCACAAAGTTCTTCTTGAAGGTATTCTGCTAAGGGAACCGTCAGTCAAATATCCTGTGTGCGTTGCAGGAGAACGTGCTTGCCCGCCGGAAGACTGTGGGGGTGTTCCCGGATATGAACGGCTACTGGAGACCCTCTCTAAACCGCGTACCGAGGAATACAGGGATATGGTGGCTTGGCTCAAAGATCACGCCAAGAATTACTTCCCTTATAAGCCGGATCACTTCGCCCCCGCCGAGGTTGAGTTTTGGAATCCCACAAAACGTTGGAAGCTCGCCTTTGGTAAGAATGCACACCGCGAGTTCTAACTCAAATGGTGAGCGAACAATATGTGACTTATAGCTGCCATTCGAAAATACTTATCGACAGGCTGGAAATGGCCGTTCCCTACCTTTACAAAGTATAAGCATCGGTCTGCATTCTATTAAATTGAAGCATACCTGATTAAGATGTTACTCATTTACGAAGGAATCCTTACCGTCCCCCATATATGGCTGTGCTTGAGCTAACTTTTTACTAAAACAAACGCTTTAGTAAATTTAATATGATTTCATATCATACTAGTGGGTTTTTGGAGTCCTTAATAGGCGTTTTTTTGCGCGGTATGCCGTAATTTACTTTTTTGCATTCTCATACTCATGTACTAAAATAGTAATTTTAGTAACTTCAGTTTCCAGGGCTTCAACCCGGAAATGGCCAACAGGTTTCCAAACGCGGCATGGAGCAGAGATGACAAAACCGACTGAAACTTCCTTCGAGCAAACCCGAAAGGATTTCCTGAGCTTTTTGAAATACACCAAGGGCCATGCCGACACCACCTGCTACAACTACCAATCGGATCTCGGTATTTGGTTTCGTTGGCTGTTCGATGCTGGATTGGACTGGCAGAATTGTTCACCCACCGACGTCGAGCAGTTCGTTTCGCATTTGTCTCGCGAAGGGATAGGGGCGCACGCGATCGCGCGCAAGGTCTCGTGCCTGGCTACCTTCTACAAATGGGCCAAGCGCAACAACAAGGTCACCGAAGATCCGATCTACCAGATCGAGAAGCCCAAGCGGCCCCGGCGCATGCCGGTCTGGCTGGAGACGGAAGAGCAGGCGGCGCTGATGAAGGCCACGCGCAACTACGATGACATCCCCGACAACGCCTTCGGTCGCAGCCGCGAGTTTTCGATGGCCGTGCGCCGACGCTACGAACTGCTGTTTGAGCTGATCCAGAAATCGGGACTGCGCATCAGCGAGGCCCTGGGCCTGAAAGTGCGAGATGTGCGCGTGGTCGATGGCGTGGCTAAGCAGGTGCGTGTGATCGGCAAGGGCAACAAGGAGCGCCAGGTGCCTCTGCCGGAAGCCTTCGGCCGCGTGCTGGCGCTGTCGCTGGCCGGCCAGGCGCCCGACGATTACGTGTTCGCCAAGAAACCCGGCGGTCAGCCCGCCAGTGCCCATGCCGCGCGGGCCTACCTGAAGAAGCTGATCGACAAGGCCGGCATCGAGAAAAAAGTCACGCCCCACAAGCTCCGGCATACCTACGCGACACGGCTGCTGGAAAAGGATGTGCAGCTGGTGGACATCCAGGCCTTGCTGGGGCATGAGAGCATAGCCACGACGCAGATTTACACCCATGCGGGGCAGGAGAGGTTGAGTAAATTAGTAGCGGATATTTAAGGCGAGCCATGAACCGCATTTACTTGGAACGGCACGACCCGGACAAGAACATGCATCGGTTCTATCAAATATACGTTGCCCCTGGCATATTCGGAGATTGGTCATTAGTTAGGGAATGGGGCAGAGTAGGTTCGCCCGGCACTGTGCGTAAAGAGTGGTTTAATACCGAGGAAGAGGCTATCAATGCAGCTCAACTTTTATCTCAAAGTAAGCAGAAAGGCGGATATCGCTGCTGCAATAAGTAAATAGCATCTATATAAAGCATGCGTTATGATTACAAACGAACCATAACGAACCGGAGTATTGCTCATGGCTACCGAAGCATTTACTGTCAGAGCTGAATCAGACCTCGTACACCAGCTTGATCATCTGGCCGACTCACTGGACAGGTCGCGTAATTATTTAGTCAATCAAGCGCTCAAGGAATATCTGAAGCATCATGCCTGGCAAATCGAAAAAATTACTCAAGGCATCGCGGCGGCAGATCGAGGCGAGTTAGTTGATCATGACGAGGTCATGAGAGAAATGGAAAACTTAATTGAACGCAAAGCCCAAGGAAAGGTGTGAAAATAGTCTGGACCGAACCCGCCTTGCAGGATTTACGCAATATCTTTGAATACATCGCCGAAGATAACCCCAAAGCCGCCCGTGCGTTACTGACCGAGATCAAGGCGCGCGTCGGCGTGTTGACAAACCAGCCACAGTTAGGCCGCGTCGGCAAGGGTAGAAGGAACGCGTGAATTCGTACTTACAGGGACGCATTTCATATTGCCGTATCGGCTGAAAGAACAGCAGATTCAGATTAGGAAAAATTGAAGAAATGCGCCGCATTATTCCTTCACCTGTAATTTCTGTTTGTGCTGAGATTGCTTCCCAGCGAGAAACACACGCAACACTTGACAGTCTTTTCATGTATGCGGGTGCCCCTGGAGAGCCTCCAGGCGGAAGTAAACCGGCAAAAGCGCTGGAATGGCTCCGTATTACAAACAAAGATGAGTCTATTAAGCCGCTCGATGTACTTGGGCGTTTGATTGAAAATTAGTAAGCGTCCAGTCTTACCATCTGGCGCTACTTCTGCTTTAGCGCTTCAATAAACTCCGACGTCAAAGGCAGCAGTTCATCAATGCGGCTGTTCGGCCAGACCGGCAACCTGGCCAGCGTATCCTTCAGCCAGACAGCCGGATCCAGGCCATTGAGCCGGGCCGTGCCCAGCAGGGTCTGTATGGCGGCCGCGCGGCGTCCGGCCCGTTCGGAACCGGCGAACAACCAGTTCCTCTTGCCCAGGGCGATGGGCCGGATGTCGTTTTCGACGACGTTATTATCGATCGGCAGGTGACCGGTTTCAGCATAACGGACCAACGCCGGCCAGCGCCTCAAGGCGTAGTCGATGGCCTTGGCGGAAGCACCGCCGTTAGCCGTCTGGACGCGGGTTTTCAGCAACCAGTCATGCAAGGCCTCGAGGGCGGGCCGGCTTTGTGCCGCGCGCAGTTGCTTTCGGGCTTCGCAGTCCAGGTCCCGGCCCGCCGCCTCGATGGCATACAGCGTACCGATGCGCTCCAGAGCGGCCAGCGCCATGGGGCTGCCATTGGCCTGATGCAGGTCGAAGAACTTGCGCCGCACATGGGCCCAACAGCCCAGCTCGATGCAGGCCGCCTGATCGCCACCGGCGAACAGGGCTTTATAGCCGCCATAGTCGTCGACCAGCAGATGCCCCTGCCAGGCGCCCAGAAACTGACGCGCATGCGCACCGCTGCGCCCCGGCTGGTAATCGAAGACGATGAGGCGAGGCCCCGGCTGCAGGTCGTTGCTGCGATAAGCCCACAGATACGCCTTGCGGGTCTTGCCGCTGCCGGGATCCAGTTGGGGCACCGGTGTTTCGTCGGCGTGCAGGGTATGGCTCTGTAGCAGATGCCAGGCCAGCCGGTCAGCCAGCGGCTGCAGCGCCACGCCCACGCGGCCGACCCAGTCGGCCAGCGTCGAGCGGGACAGGCTGACCTGTTCGCGGGCGGCGATCTGCTCCAGCCGGTACAGCGGCAGGTGGTCGACGTACTTGCCGATCAGCACCCAGGCCAGCAGGCCCACGGCTGCCAGGCCGCCGTCGATGACGGCCGGCGGAATCGGCGCTGCGGTCACGGTCTCGCACTGCCGGCAGGCGTACTGCGGGCGGATGTGGCGGTGCACGAAGAACTTGGCAGGTTCGACGTCCAGTTGCTCGGTAATATCTTCGCCGATCTTGACCAAGTCCTGACCACACTGACCGCAGGTGCAGGCTTCGGGTTCGTGGCGATGCTCGATGCGCGGCAGGTGTGCCGGCAAGGGTTGGCGGCCGGCACGCGGACGCTGGGGCTTGACGATAGTGGTGCAGGGTTGGTCATCGGCGAGCTGTTCGATTTCGGCTTCGAGAGCGGACAGATCGGTGTTCCAGGTTTCCTCGAACACATCGCGCTGCAACGGCGCCAAAGCTTCACTTTTGACACCGTAGCGGATCCGCCGGATATGCGCCAGCTCCAGGGTCAGGGCCTGGATTTTCAGGTCTTTGGCCCGGATGGTTTCAGCATCCCGTTGCGCCTGCTCGAGCAGTGCCTGCACGACGGCTGCCACCTGCGTTTGGGTGGCGGGATCGAGGTTCAAGTGATCGAGTTCGGCGAGCGGATTCATGGGCAACATTATACCCTGAACAGCCGCTGTATGCCTTGTTTTTACTGGGTTTCAGGCTATTTTATCCGGCCTTTCAGACCTGCCAATCGGCCGGCGGCAAAACCGCCAGCCGCTGCCAGTCCACGCCGGCGATTAGCCACTGCCATTGCGCCTGAGTGATCAAAAAACAGGCGTCATGGGCCCGGGGCCAGACGAAATGGCCGCGGTGCAGCCGCCGCTGGCACAGCCAGACACCGTTACCGTCCCAGAGCAGCAGCTTCAGGCGATTGCCGGCCCGGTTGTGGAACACGAACGCCGAACCGGCGCACGGCGAATGCCCCAGCGCCTGCTGCACGATGGTCGACAGGCCGTCGATGCCGCGGCGCAGATCCACCGGTTCAACGGCCAGCCAGATCTGCGCCGGCGCCTCGATCAAGCCAGGCATCGCAGCAATTCCGCCAGCCAGGCGGCATCAACGGTTGAGGGCAGCTCCAGCCGGTAGCCCTGGCTGCCGTGCAACACCAAGCGCTCAGCCGGCGGCGCCAGGCTTTGAACCTGCACCGGGATCAAGGCCGGCGGCGACATCGCCCTGTGCTTGCGGTATTCCGACAAGCGGGCCGCAAACGTATGGCTATTCAAGCCATGCTGTCGGCAGTACGCCGACTGCTTTAAGCCGCTGCGTTGCCAGGCTTCAATATGGTCAAGCCACTGTTTCGGTAATGCCATTGCGCATCCTCGTCAAAAAATAATAAGGATGACTATTTTGGCTACGCTAGCACAGATGGTCGGACTGGACGCTTACGAAAATTACATGGAAGCACCACTTGATCCAGAAAACTCATGGGATGCTCAACTTTTACAAGACAGAGAAAGAATTTCCAAAGTCCTTGCACAATGTGAACTTCTGTATGTTAAAGGAGGAAAAATTGTCGGAACACTCGGAGCGCCATCAAGAACACTGGAAGAATTCATCAGGGATAGAGATATGAGGGTGTAAATAAATCCGTGTAACCGCTTATTTTCAAGCCGTACAATACGGCAACTTATGGAGAGAAAATGAGCGACCTGATTAAAGACCCCCAGTTGATTTCAGCCATGCAAGAATTAGGGCGAG
>Ga0196965_1000817_pt1 | contig 14586 bp, 8 predicted proteins | sample S1_20metaG_FD_148668 | JGI IMG/M metagenome (GOLD analysis project Ga0196965, IMG submission 148668) | Soil microbial communities from Anza Borrego desert, Southern California, United States - S1_20 | ecosystem: Environmental > Terrestrial > Soil > Desert | place: USA: California | collected... | reverse complement strand
ACGGGCCCGGGCCTGCCGCGGCGGGCAACCGGCTGGTCGTCGACGGTGTCCGTGGGGACGACGTCGCCGGCAGCGGCTACGAGGACGCCGGAGCCGAGGACCCGGGCGGGCTGTTCGTCGTCCGGCTGGCCGGCGAGCTGGCGGCCGGCGAGGCGACCGAGGTGGCCCTGGACTTCACGCTGACCCTCGGCGGGGGCGGCCTCGAGCGGGTGGGGGCGGCCGATGGTGTCTCCTGGTGGGCCAGCGGCGCGCCGCTGCTGGCCTGGGAGCCGGGCGTCGGCTGGGCGCGGGACCCGTTCGTCGACCTCCCCGGCGAGACCGCGACGAGCCCCGTCGCCGACACGACGATCCGGGTCTCCGCTCCCGAGGCCCTCGTCGTCCTGATGACCGGCGACCAGGCCGGGCCCTCTCCGCCGCAGGACGGCCGGCGCACCTGGACGTCGGTCGAGCCGGTGGCCCGGGACGTCAGCGTCGCGGTGGGGGAGTCCACCACCGCGAGCGCCACGACCGCGGACGGGATCGAGGTGACGACCGGCGTGCTGCCCGGCGCGGACGTCCCGGCGCGCGGGCTGACCGGGTGGACGCTGGCTGCGATCGACGAGCTCGAGGAGCGCTTCGGCCCCTTCCCGTACGCGACGCTCACCGTGCCGCTGCTGCCGGTCGAGGGCGGCGGCATCGAGTACCCCAGTTCGATCCTGCTGGCCGGCGCCCACCGGCTCGTCCTGCTCCACGAGGTCGCGCACATGTGGTTCTACGGGATGGTCGGCGACTCGCAGTTCCGCGACCCCTGGCTGGACGAGGCCTTCGCCACCTACGCCGAGTCGGTCGCCTCCCCGGTGTCCGGGGACGCCGCTGCCCGCGCCCTGCGCACCCCCGGCGAGGTCGGTGCGGCGATGGACCGGTTCGACAGCGCCTCGGCTACGTCCGCCTCGCGTACGGCAAGGGCGGCGCGGCACTCCTGGCCGCCCGCGAGGCCGCGGGCGCGGAGGCCTTCGACGCCGCCCTGCGCTGCTACGTCGACGCCAACGCCTGGACCATCGCCACCCCGGACGACGTCGCCGCGGCGCTGGCCGACCTGCCCGCCGCGCTCGACGTCCTCACCGAGGCAGGCGCCCTCGACGCGGACGACCTCCCGGAGTAGTCCTGGCCCCGTCCCGGGCGGGTCCCGTCCCGGGGTCCTCCCACGGTGAGGAGGACGAGGCCCTCCCTCAGCCGGCGGAGCCGAGCAGGCGCTGCATCCGGGTCACGCCCTCGACGAGGTCGTCGTCGCCGAGCGCGTAGGACATCCGCAGGTAGCCCGGCGTGCCGAAGGCCTCACCCGGGACGACGGCGACCTCGGCCTCCTCGAGGATGATCTCGGCCAGCTGCACGCTGTCCTGCGCCGTCCGACCGCCGACCGGCCGGCCCAGCAGCGCCTTGACCGACGGGTAGACGTAGAAGGCGCCGCGCGGCTCGGGGCAGGCCACCCCGGGGATCTCGCGCAGCATCGACACGATCGTGCGCCGCCGCCGGTCGAAGGCCTCGCGCATCGTGGCCGCGGCCGACAGGTCACCGGTGAGCGCGGCGACGGCGGCGGCCTGCGACACGTTGGCCACGTTGGAGGTGGCGTGCGACTGCAGGTTGGTCGCGGCCTTGACGACGTCGGCCGGCCCGACGACCCAGCCCACCCGCCAGCCGGTCATCGCGTAGGTCTTGGCCACCCCGTTGACGACGACGCAGCGGTCGGCGAGCTCGGGGACGACGACCGGCATCGAGGGCGCGGTCGCCCCGTCGTAGGTGAGGTGCTCGTAGATCTCGTCGGTGAGCACCCACAGCCCGTTCTCCAGCGCCCAGCGGCCGATCTCCTCGACCAGCTCGGGCGGGTAGACCGCGCCCGTCGGGTTGGACGGCGAGCAGAACAGCAGCACCTTGGTGCGCGGCGTCCGGGCGGCCTCGAGCTGGGCGACCGACACCAGGTAGCCGCTCTCCTCGTCGGCCACGACGGGCACCGGCACGCCGCCGGCGAGGGCGATCGCCTCGGGGTAGGTGGTCCAGTACGGCGCGGGCAGCAGGACCTCGTCGCCCGGGTCGAGCATCGTGGCGAAGGCCTCGTACACGGCCTGCTTGCCGCCGTTGGTCACCAGCACGTTGGCCGCGGTGACCTGCAGCCCCGAGTCGCGGGCGGTCTTGGCGACGATCGCCTCCTTGAGCGCCGGCAGCCCGCCCGCAGGGGTGTAGCGGTGCATCGCCGGCTGGGAGCAGGCGGCGACGGCGGCCTCGACGATGTAGTCCGGCGTCGGGAAGTCCGGCTCGCCGGCGCCGAAGCCGATGACCGGCTTGCCCGCTGCCTTGAGCGCCTTGGCCTTGGCGTCGACCGCCAGGGTCGCCGACTCGGCGATGGCGGCCACGCGGCGGGAGATGCGCCGGTCGGCGGGCGACGGCCCGGAGGACGGTGCAGCGGACTCCGTGGGGGAGGCGGCGGTCATGCCCCCATCATGTCGGAGGGCGACGTCCGCGGTCGCCTCCGTACCCGGACGTGAGCCCCGCCCCCCGGCACGGGAGCGGCCCGCCGCCCGGCAGGTTGGCTGGCGTCCTCGGCGGTCCCGTACACTGGCTGTCCTGGGGCCACTGACCCCGCCACCGGCGTGCCCCGGAACCCTCGCGGTAACGGTGCCGTCCGGAGCGGGCACGCGGTCCCGGGCGGCCCCGTCCCGGGTCCCACCCCGAGCTCGCGAGGGGTGGGGAGGACGGAGTCCTCCAAGGGGTGTAGCTCAATTGGCAGAGCAGCGGTCTCCAAAACCGCAGGCTGCAGGTTCAAGTCCTGTCACCCCTGCCCGTGCCGCCGGCACCCGCGCGGTGACGTGCACGACCTGTACGACAGCACCACCACCGACCGTCGGCCCGAGGACAACGGCCACCACCAGCGAGGCGAGCGAGGCGCAGTGAGCGACGAGAAGCCGGCACGCGAGGGCGACCCCCGCGCCGCCTCCGACGCCGAGCCGACCGACGAGCAGCTCGACCGCGAGGCCCCGGGCGTGGCCGACGCCGCCGAGCTGCAGGCGGCCGAGGCCGAGGTCGCCGCCGAGGCGGAGACCGACGAGGACAAGGTCGTGGCCGCCCGGCCCACCGGCGCCCGCCGGGGGAGCCGGATCACCGCCGGGGACGACGAGGACGACGACGAGTCGGCCCCCCGCACCCGTCGGGCCGCCCGCGAGCGCACGCCGTCCCGGCCCGCCGGGCGGGTCGCCGAGGGTGGCGCCACCCGGTCCCGCGCCGCCGCGGAGCGTGACCGCGCCGCCGAGGCACGGCAGCGGCGCAACCTCCGGCGCTTCCTGCGCGAGGTCGTCGCCGAGCTGCGCAAGGTCATCTGGCCCGGGCGCCGCGAGCTGATCACCTACACGACCGTCGTCATCGTCTTCGTGGCCTTCATCGTCGCCCTGGTGGCCGGCCTGGACCTCCTCTTCGCCCAGGGCGTGCTCGCCGTCTTCGGCTGAGCCCACCCGCGCCTGCACCACCGACAGGAAGAGACACCGTGACCGACCCCCGCGAGCCCTTCGACACCGACAGCGCCGTCGAGGCCATCGACCTCGACGACGCCCGCTTCGACGTGCGCGGCACGGCGGACGTCGAGACCGGCGCCGGCGAGACCGGTGCTGCCGAGGGCTCCGTCGACACCGCCGACCAGGACGCCCTCACCGGCGTGGCCGACGTCGCGCCCGGCGTGGAGGGCGGCGACCCCGCCAGCCTGGTGACCGACCCGCTGGCCGCCCCGGCGGAGTCCTCGGACCTGGGTGACCAGACCGAGGACGACGAGGAGGCCGACCCGGCCGAGGCGATGCGCAAGGTCCTGCGCAGCCAGTTCGGCGACTGGTACGTCATCCACTCGTACGCCGGCTACGAGAACAAGGTGAAGACCAACCTGGAGTCGCGCATCCAGTCGTTGGACATGGAGGACTACATCTTCCAGATCGAGGTGCCCACCGAGGAGGTCACCGAGATCAAGAACGGCAAGCGCACGCAGGTCAACCGGAAGAAGCTGCCCGGCTACCTGCTCGTCCGCATGGACCTCAACGACGAGTCCTGGGGCGCGGTGCGCAACACCCCCGGCGTCACGGGGTTCGTCGGGGCGACCTCCCGTCCCTCGCCGCTGAGCATCGACGAGGTCGTCAGCCTGCTCGCCCCCGCGGCCACCCCGCAGGCCGCCAGGACCGCGGAGACCACGAGCACCACCACCGCCGCCGCACCGACCACCGTCGTCGACTTCGAGGTCGGCGAGTCGGTCACCGTCATGGACGGCCCGTTCGCGACGCTCCCGGCCACGATCAACGAGATCAACGCCGAGCAGCAGAAGCTGCAGGTGCTCGTGTCCATCTTCGGCCGGGAGACGCCGGTCGAGCTGTCGTTCAACCAGGTCCAGAAGATCTAGAAGGACCTCGGTGCCCCCAGCCCGCGCTCCGCTCGGCCCGGGACCCTGCACCGAGGCCGTTCCATCCCGTCACCGAGAAGGAAGTCATGCCCCCCAGGAAGCGGTTGACCGCGGTCATCAAGCTCCAGATCAACGCCGGTGCGGCCACGCCCGCCCCGCCCGTCGGTCCGGCGCTGGGCCAGCACGGCGTCAACATCATGGAGTTCTGCAAGGCGTACAACGCCGCCACGGAGTCGCAGCGCGGCAACGTGATCCCGGTCGAGATCTCGGTCTACGAGGACCGCTCGTTCACCTTCGTCACCAAGACCCCGCCGGCGGCGCGCATGCTGCTCAAGGCGGCCGGTGTGGAGAAGGGCTCCGGCGAGCCGCACAAGACCAAGGTCGCCACCGTGACCCGTGACCAGGTCCGCGAGATCGCCCAGACCAAGATGGCCGACCTCAACGCCAACTCCCTCGACGAGGCGGAGAAGATCATCGCCGGTACGGCCCGGTCGATGGGCATCACCGTCCAGTAGGAGGACCCCGCTGCCCCTGCAGCAGGACCGCAGGGAAGCCGTCGCACCGCGGCGGCGTTGTAGCAGGGACCCGCTCCCCCCGCGCCTCGCACGCTCGGCGCAGGACCCTGGAGCGGGACCGTTCAGGACACAGCAGTCGTGGGAGGGCCCCGCCAGGCCCGCGCACCACAGGACTCCCGGCCGAGGCGCCGGGGGAGAGGACACCACCATGGCGAAGCACGGCAAGAAGTACCGCGAGGTCGCCGCGAAGGTCGACCGCGACAACCTCTACACCCCGCTGCAGGCGGCCGGTCTGGCGAAGGAGACCTCGCCGACGGCGTACGACGCCACCGTCGAGGTGGCCATGCGCCTGGGCGTCGACCCGCGCAAGGCCGACCAGATGGTCCGCGGCACGGTCAACCTGCCGCACGGCACCGGCAAGACCGCCCGCGTCATCGTCTTCGCGACCGGTGACAAGGCCGCCGAGGCCGAGGCTGCCGGTGCCGACGTCGTCGGCTCGGACGACCTGATCGAGCGCATCCAGGGCGGCTTCCTGGACTTCGACGCCGCGATCGCCACCCCCGACCAGATGGCCAAGGTCGGCCGGATCGCCCGCATCCTCGGCCCGCGCGGCCTGATGCCGAACCCGAAGACCGGCACGGTGACCCCCGACGTCACCAAGGCGGTCAACGACATCAAGGGCGGGAAGATCAACTTCCGCGTCGACAAGCAGGCCAACCTGCACCTGGTGATCGGCAAGGCATCCTTCGACGAGACCAAGCTCGTGGAGAACTACGCCGCGGCGCTGGACGAGGTGCTGCGCGCCAAGCCGGCCGCGGCCAAGGGCCGGTACGTGAAGAAGGTCACCATCTCCACCACCATGGGCCCGGGCATCCCGGTCGACCCGAACCGCACCCGCAACCTGACGGTGGACGAGCCCACCGCCTGAAAGAGGACCCCGTCCCCCTCACCCCTCGCACGCTCTGGGTGAGCCTCTGGACGGGGCCGTTCCAGCACCGACAGGGGCCCCGTCGCGCACCGCGCGACGGGGCCCCGTCGCCTCCGCGACGAGATCGGCGATCTCCCACGGTTGCGGGCGGCCAGGCGTGCGAGATCGCCGATCTCGCCGGTGGGGACGTCGCTGCCACCGGGTGAGGACGGCGACAGCCGGCGACCTCGGCGCATGGCGTATGCTCGTCGGCGTTCCCCCCACGACCGCTGGTCGTCGCACGTCCGCGTGCGATCGAAGGTCCCGGATTCCGGGCGGCCCGCGCAGGAGGACGGTTCGATCGACCTGGCGCTGCGCGCCCGCGTCCTCGCCCCGTGCGCCTGCGCCGGGGCGTTCCTCGTCTCCGGGGTCTGCTGATCGCCCGCCGTCGTGCACCGGCCGGCGGTCCGCCCGATCGACGAGAGGAGGCCCATGCCCACGCAGGCGAAGGCCGCGGTGATCGACGAGATCACCGAGCGGTTCCAGTCGTCCAGCGCGGCGGTGCTCACCGAGTACCGCGGGCTGACCGTGGCCCAGCTGACCCAGCTGCGCCGTTCCCTCGGTGAGGGCAGCAGCTACGCCGTCGTCAAGAACACCCTGACGAAGCGGGCCGCGGAGCAGGTCGGCCACGCCGACCTGGCGCCGCTGCTCAACGGCCCGACCGCGATCGCCTTCATCGAGGGCGATCCGGTCAACGCGGCCAAGGCCATCCGTGACTTCGCGCGCGCCAACCCGCTGCTCGTCGTCAAGGGCGGCGTGGTCGAGGGCCGCACGGTCGGCGCCGCCGAGGTCACCGCCCTCGCCGACGTCGAGCCGCGCGAGGTCCTGCTGGCCAAGCTGGCCGGCGCGATGATGGGCAACCTCAGCAAGGCCGCGGGTCTGTTCCAGGCCCCGCTGTCGCAGGTCGCCCGTCTGGCCGCCGCGCTGCAGGAGAAGAAGCCCGCCGAGGGTGCCGACTCCGCCGCCGCCGACACCGCTGCTGCTGACACCACCACGGCCGCCCAGGCCACCGACGAACCGGCCGCCGCGGACGCCGCGGCCAGCACCGACTGACCCCAGAAGGAGAGATCATGGCCAAGCTGTCCACCACGGAGCTGCTCGACGCGTTCAAGGAGATGACGCTGCTCGAGCTGTCCGACTTCGTGAAGCAGTTCGAGGAGACCTTCGAGGTCACCGCTGCTGCTCCGGTCGCCGTCGCGGCCGCCCCGGCCGCCGGTGGTGCCGGCGACGGTGGCGCCCCCGCCGCCGAGGAGCAGGACGAGTTCGACGTCATCCTCGAGGCTGCCGGTGACAAGAAGATCCAGGTCATCAAGGAGGTGCGCGGCCTGACCTCGCTCGGCCTCAAGGAGGCCAAGGACCTGGTCGACGGCGCGCCGAAGCCGGTCCTGGAGAAGGTCGACAAGGACGCCGCCGAGAAGGCCAAGGCCGCTCTCGAGGGCGCCGGCGCCACCGTCACCGTCAAGTGACCCGGTACCCGGCGATCTCGACGCCGGGTACGTCACGCGTCGCGTGACCTCCTCCCCGGCGGTCCCGATCGCCGGGTGCGTCACCGTCAGGTGACCCCGCCACCCGGCGCTCGCCGGGGAGTGCACCACCTCGCACGACCCGCAGGGACCGTCCTCCTCCCGGAGGGCGGTCCCTGCGTCGTCCGTGCGTCCCCCGTCCGGGTGGGCCCGGGAGCACACCGGTGCGCGCGGTCCGGGCCGCACACGCTGATGTCGTGCCGCCCGGACATCGCCGGGACCCGGGATTCCAGCGGGCCCAGGCTGCCCACCACCAGCTGATCGCCCGCTGCGGCCGTCGTGGAGACCCGACGCGCACGGCGTGGTGGCCCCACGACCGCCTCCGGACTGGCATCATGGGCGGGCCGTCCCCGACGGCCCGACCCGGCCCCGCCGGCCGGCTGCCCTTCCCGGGTGTGGTCCCCTCGTGTGCGGACCCCCGACGTGGACAGCCCGCTGCAGCAGGGGTAGGGTTCTCTGTTGCGCTGCCCCCTGACTGCTTGCCCGCCGAGACGGGTCGCCTGGGGTGCCCGGGGGACCGTTCCCTGGACGCCCGCCGACCGTCCGGGCAGGACGAACGCGGACAGCCCCGCCATTACCGACGACGACCCAGGACGAACCAGCACCCACCGCCCGCACGTCGTGAGGTCCTTGGAAGGACGCATCTTGGCAGGCTCTCGCCCCACCAGCATCAACCCCCGCACCACCGACTCCGGGCCCTACGGCCAGCAGTCACAGGCCCCCCAGGCCGGCCCCCGCACCGGTGAGGCCGACCAGCAGAAGATCCCCGGCGCGCCGCTGCGCGTCTCGTTCGCCAAGATCTCCGAGCCGCTCGAGGTGCCGGACCTCCTGGCGCTGCAGACCGCGTCGTTCGACTGGCTCATCGGCAGCCCCACGTGGCGGGCCACCCTCTCGCCGGAGGAGCAGGCCGGCGCCGTGGGCGGGCTGGCCGAGATCCTCGAGGAGATCTCCCCGATCGAGGACTTCAGCGGCTCGATGTCGCTGTCCTTCTCCAACCCGCGCTTCGAGGACGTCAAGGCGTCCCTCGAGGAGTGCAAGGACAAGGACATGACCTACGCGGCGCCGCTGTTCGTCACCGCCGAGTTCATGAACAACACCACCGGCGAGATCAAGAGCCAGACGGTGTTCATGGGCGACTTCCCGATCATGACGAACAAGGGCACGTTCGTCATCAACGGGACCGAGCGCGTCGTCGTCTCGCAGCTGGTCCGCAGCCCGGGCGTCTACTTCGACAAGACCCTGGACAAGACCTCCGACAAGGACGTCTTCAGCGCCAAGGTCATCCCCAGCCGCGGTGCGTGGCTGGAGTTCGACGTCGACAAGCGCGACACCGTCGGCGTCCGCATCGACCGCAAGCGCCGGCAGCCGGTCACCGTGCTGCTCAAGGCGCTGGGCTGGACCGAGGACCGCATCCGCGAGCACTTCCAGTGGTCGCCCACGGTGCTGGCCACCCTCGAGAAGGACCACATCGCCGGTCAGGACGAGGCGCTGCTGGACATCTACCGCAAGCTGCGGCCGGGCGAGCCGCCGACGCGGGAGAGCGCCCAGGCGCTGCTGGAGAACCTGTTCTTCAACGGCAAGCGCTACGACCTGGCCAAGGTCGGCCGCTACAAGGTCAACAAGAAGCTCGGCGTCGACGTGCCGCAGGGCACCCTGACGCTGACCGAGGACGACATCGTCGCCACCATCGAGTACGTGGTGCGCCTGCACGCGGGCGAGCCCGACCACGGCGTCGACGACATCGACCACTTCGGCAACCGTCGGCTGCGCACCGTCGGCGAGCTGATCCAGAACCAGATCCGCGTCGGCCTCTCCCGCATGGAGCGCGTCGTCCGCGAGCGGATGACGACCCAGGACGTCGAGGCGATCACGCCGCAGACCCTGATCAACATCCGGCCGGTCGTCGCCTCCATCAAGGAGTTCTTCGGCACCAGCCAGCTGTCCCAGTTCATGGACCAGACCAACCCGCTCGCGGGCCTGACCCACAAGCGCCGCCTGTCGGCGCTGGGCCCGGGTGGTCTGTCCCGTGAGCGGGCCGGCATGGAGGTCCGCGACGTGCACCCGAGCCACTACGGCCGGATGTGCCCGATCGAGACGCCGGAGGGCCCGAACATCGGCCTGATCGGCTCGCTGTCGGCCTACGGGCGGGTCAACGCCTTCGGTTTCATCGAGACCCCGTACCGGCGGGTCCAGAACGGCGTCGTCACCGACACGATCGACTACCTGACCGCCGACGAGGAGGACCGCTTCGTCGTCGCCCAGGCCAACTCGCCGCTGGACGCCCAGGGCCGGTTCGCCGAGGACCGCGTGCTGGTCCGCACCAAGGGTGGTGAGGTCGACTACCTCGTCCCGGAGAACGTCGACTACATGGACGTCTCGCCGCGGCAGATGACCTCGGTCGCGACGGCGATGATCCCGTTCCTGGAGCACGACGACGCCAACCGCGCGCTCATGGGCGCGAACATGCAGCGTCAGGCCGTCCCCCTGCTGCGCAGCGAGGCGCCGCTGGTCGGCACCGGCATGGAGCTGCGTGCCGCCGTCGACGCCGGCGACGTCGTCGTGGCGGAGAAGGCCGGTGTGGTCGAGGACTCCACCGCCGACTACGTCACCGTCATGGCCGACGACGGCACCCGGCAGACCTACCGGCTGCTGAAGTTCCGTCGCTCGAACCAGGGCACCTCGATCAACCAGACCCCCGTCGTCGACGAGGGGCAGCGGGTCGAGGTCGGCCAGGTCATCGCCGACGGGCCGTGCACCGACGAGGGCGAGATGGCGCTGGGCAAGAACCTGCTCGTCGCCTTCATGCCGTGGGAGGGCCACAACTACGAGGACGCGATCATCCTGTCGCAGCGCCTCGTGCAGGACGACGTCCTGTCCTCGATCCACATCGAGGAGTTCGAGGTCGACGCGCGTGACACCAAGCTCGGTGCCGAGGAGATCACCCGGGACATCCCGAACGTCTCCGAGGAGGTCCTCGCCGACCTCGACGAGCGCGGCATCATCCGCATCGGCGCCGAGGTCGTCCCCGGCGACATCCTCGTCGGCAAGGTCACGCCCAAGGGCGAGACCGAGCTGACCCCCGAGGAGCGCCTGCTGCGGGCGATCTTCGGTGAGAAGGCCCGTGAGGTCCGCGACACCAGCCTCAAGGTCAAGCACGGTGAGTCCGGCAAGGTCATCGGCGTCCGCGTGTTCTCCCGCGAGGACGGCGACGAGCTGCCCGCCGGCGTCAACGAGCTGATCCGGGTCTACGTCGCCCAGATGCGCAAGATCTCCGACGGCGACAAGCTCGCCGGGCGCCACGGCAACAAGGGCGTCATCGCCAAGATCCTGCCGCAGGAGGACATGCCGTTCCTCGAGGACGGCACCCCCGTGGACATCGTCCTGAACCCGCTGGGCGTCCCCGGCCGGATGAACGTCGGCCAGGTCCTGGAGACCCACCTCGGGTGGGTCGCCAAGTCCGGCTGGCAGGTCGAGGGCAGCCCAGAGTGGGCGGTCAACCTGCCCGACGCCGCGCGTGCCGCCGACCCGGGCACCCGGACGGCGACGCCGGTGTTCGACGGCGCCCGCGAGGAGGAGATCGTCGGCCTGCTCGGCTCGACGATCCCGAACCGCGACGGCAACCGGATGGTGCAGCCCACCGGCAAGGCGCGGCTGTTCGACGGCCGCTCCGGGGAGCCCTTCCCCGAGGCGATCTCGGTCGGCTACGTCTACATCCTGAAGCTGCTGCACCTGGTCGACGACAAGATCCACGCCCGGTCGACCGGCCCGTACTCGATGATCACGCAGCAGCCGCTGGGTGGTAAGGCGCAGTTCGGTGGCCAGCGCTTCGGTGAGATGGAGTGCTGGGCGATGCAGGCCTACGGCGCGGCCTACGCGCTGCAGGAGCTGCTCACCATCAAGTCCGACGACATCCTCGGCCGCGTCAAGGTGTACGAGGCGATCGTCAAGGGCGAGAACATCCCCGAGCCGGGCATCCCGGAGTCGTTCAAGGTGTTGCTCAAGGAGCTGCAGTCGCTCTGCCTGAACGTGGAGGTCCTCTCCGGCGACGGCCAGGCGATCGAGCTGCGCGACACCGACGACGAGGTCTTCCGGGCCGCGGAGGAGCTGGGCATCGACCTGTCCCGCCGCGAGCCGTCGTCCGTCGAGGACGTGTGATCGGCCGCCGGCCGGCCCCCAGCAGCGGGGCCGGCCGGCGCCCCCCAACGACCATCAGCGAGAAGTGCAGTAACCGAGCCCCGGGAAAGGGGTCCACTCAGTGCTCGACGTCAACTTCTTCGACGAGCTCCGCATCGGTCTTGCCAGCGGCGACGACATCCGTCAGTGGTCGCACGGTGAGGTGAAGAAGCCCGAGACCATCAACTACCGGACGCTGCGTCCGGAGAAGGACGGTCTCTTCTGCGAGAAGATCTTCGGTCCCACGCGGGACTGGGAGTGCTACTGCGGCAAGTACAAGCGCGTCCGCTTCAAGGGCATCATCTGTGAGCGCTGCGGCGTCGAGGTGACCCGCGCCAAGGTGCGGCGTGAGCGGATGGGCCACATCGAGCTGGCCGCGCCGGTCACCCACATCTGGTTCTTCAAGGGCGTCCCCTCGCGCCTGGGCTACCTGCTCGACCTGGCGCCCAAGGACCTCGAGAAGATCATCTACTTCGCCGCCTACCTGATCACCTCGGTCGACGACGAGACGCGCCACCGCGACCTCCCGACCATCGAGGCCGAGATCAGCGCGGAGAAGCACAACCTCGAGAGCCGCCGCGACGCCGACGTGGAGGCCCGCCAGCAGAAGCTGGAGGCCGACCTCGCCGAGCTCGAGGCCGAGGGCGCCAAGTCCGACGTCCGCCGCAAGGTGCGCGAGGGCGGCGAGCGCGAGATGCGCCAGCTGCGCGACCGCGCCCAGCGGGAGATCGACCGCCTCGAGGAGGTGCTCGACACCTTCCGCAAGCTCGAGGTCAAGCAGCTCATCGCCGACGAGGGCCTCTACCGCGAGCTGCGCGACCGCTTCGGTGAGTACTTCGAGGGCGGCATGGGTGCCGCGGCGCTGCAGAAGCTGCTCGCCGACTTCGACCTCGACGCCGAGGCCGCCTCGCTGCGCGAGACCATCCGCAGCGGCAAGGGCCAGCGCAAGCTGCGGGCCCTCAAGCGGCTGAAGGTCGTCGCGGCGTTCCAGCAGACGCGCAACTCGCCCATGGGCATGGTGCTCGACTGCGTCCCGGTCATCCCGCCGGACCTGCGCCCGATGGTGCAGCTCGACGGTGGCCGCTTCGCGACCAGCGACATGAACGACCTGTACCGCCGCGTGATCAACCGGAACAACCGGCTGAAGCGTCTGCTGGACCTCGGGGCCCCCGAGATCATCGTGAACAACGAGAAGCGGATGCTCCAGGAGTCCGTGGACGCGCTGTTCGACAACGGCCGCCGCGGCCGGCCGGTCACCGGCCCGGGCAACCGTCCGCTGAAGTCCCTGAGCGACCTGCTCAAGGGCAAGCAGGGCCGGTTCCGCCAGAACCTGCTCGGCAAGCGCGTCGACTACTCCGGCCGTTCGGTCATCGTCGTCGGCCCGCAGCTGAAGCTGCACCAGTGCGGCCTGCCCAAGCAGATGGCCCTGGAGCTGTTCAAGCCCTTCGTGATGAAGCGGCTGGTCGACCTCAACCACGCGCAGAACATCAAGTCCGCCAAGCGGATGGTGGAGCGCGCGCGGCCGGTCGTGTGGGACGTGCTCGAGGAGGTCATCACCGAGCACCCGGTGCTGCTGAACCGGGCGCCGACGCTGCACCGCCTGGGCATCCAGGCCTTCGAGCCGCAGCTGGTCGAGGGCAAGGCCATCCAGATCCACCCGCTCGTCTGCACCGCGTTCAACGCGGACTTCGACGGTGACCAGATGGCGGTGCACCTGCCGCTGTCGGCCGAGGCGCAGGCCGAGGCCCGGATCCTGATGCTGTCCAGCAACAACATCCTGAGCCCGGCCGACGGTCGTCCGATCACCGCGCCGACCCAGGACATGGTGCTGGGCCTGTACCACCTGACCACCCTGGTGCCCAGCCGGCACGAGGCCGACGGCGGTCAGCCGGCGGCCTACGGCTCGACCGCCGAGGCGATCATGGCGTTCGACAAGGGCGCGCTGGGTCTGCAGGAGCGGGCGCTCATCCGCCTCGACGAGGTGTTCGGCGTCGACAACGGCAAGGTCAACGAGCCGTGGGAGCAGCCGGAGGACTGGACCCCCGGTCAGCCGGCGCTGGTGCGCACCAGCCTCGGCCGGGTGCTGTTCAACGAGGCCCTGCCCGAGGACTACCGCTTCGTCAACTACCAGGTGCCGAAGAAGGAGCTCGGGGCGATCGTCAACGACCTCGCCGAGCGCTACCCCAAGGTGCAGGTCGCGGCGACGCTGGACGCCCTCAAGTCGGCCGGCTTCCGCTGGGCCACCCGCTCGGGCGTCACGATCGCCATCGACGACGTCGTGACCCCGCCGGCCAAGCAGGAGATCCTCGACCGGCACGAGGCCGAGGCCCGGCAGATCGAGCGCCAGTACGAGCGCGGCGTCATCACCGACGCCGAGCGTCGTGGCGAGCTGATCGAGATCTGGACCCGCGCGCGGGCCGAGGTCAGCCAGGCGATGGTGGACAACTTCCCGACCACCAACCCGGTCTGGGTCATGGTCAACTCGGGCGCCCGAGGCAACATGATGCAGATCAGCCAGATCGCCGGCATGCGCGGCCTGGTGGCCAACCCGAAGGGCGAGATCATCCCGCGGCCGATCAAGGCCAACTTCCGGGAGGGTCTGTCCGTGCTGGAGTACTTCATCTCCACGCACGGTGCCCGCAAGGGTCTGGCCGACACGGCGCTCCGCACCGCGGACTCCGGGTACCTCACCCGCCGGCTGGTCGACGTCTCCCAGGACGTCATCATCCGCGAGGAGGACTGCGGCACCGAGCGCGGCGTGATCATGCCGATCGCGACCTCGGTCGACGGCGTGCTCACCCGTGACCCGCACGCGGAGACCAGCGTCTACGCCCGTGCCCTGGCCGCCGACGTGACGGCCCAGGACGGCACGCTGATCGCCCAGGCCGGCTCCGACCTCGGTGACGTGCTGATCAGCCAGCTGGTGGACGCCGGTGTCTCGGAGGTCAAGGTCCGCTGCGTCCTGACCTGCGAGTCGCTGCTCGGCACCTGCGCCACCTGCTA
>Ga0196965_1000816_pt1 | contig 14607 bp, 14 predicted proteins | sample S1_20metaG_FD_148668 | JGI IMG/M metagenome (GOLD analysis project Ga0196965, IMG submission 148668) | Soil microbial communities from Anza Borrego desert, Southern California, United States - S1_20 | ecosystem: Environmental > Terrestrial > Soil > Desert | place: USA: California | collected... | reverse complement strand
TACAAATCAAATCCGGAAATGCAGCCTGAACTTACAGGAAAAGAATACATCGTTCAGCGTCAGTTAAAGCCGGAAGCCCGAACCGACTTAGTTTATGAGCTTAAAGAGTTGGGAATAGTCCCCACATCAATGATCGATATTTCCGATGGTCTTGCCTCTGAAATTTTACACATCTGCAAGAGTTCAAATGTGGGCGCTTATGTTTATGAGGACAAAATTCCAATTCATGGTGTCACCTACAATACGGCGGTGGAATTTAATCTGGATCCTGTTACAATTTCATTAAATGGGGGAGAGGATTATGAGTTGCTTTTTACTATAAGCCAGGGAGACTTTGAGAAGTTAAAAAACCAACCGGACATTCACTTCATCGGCTACATTACTGAAAAAGAAAAAGGCGCTAAATTAGTCACCAAATCAGGAACAGTTGCTTCCTTGCAAGCTCAGGGATGGACGCATTTTTAAAGGAAATGAGTGAATGTGTGATTTAGTGAATGGGCAAACGATTATTTAATCCGGGCAGCTTATTTGCTTCCCTTATTCACTCATTCTCTCATCCACTTATTTACTCATTTTTTCAGTCCTCCGGATAAGGGATAAAAACAAAATTGGTGAAGTCCTGGTCCACTACAAACAAACAACAAAACTCATCGGGGTTTTTATAAGCCTGTTCAAAATCCTCTATTTTATCTGCTGCCACTATCTTTCTTTGGACAAATTCATCAAGGAACGAAATATAGTAATTCCAATTTGTGTTTAGATCATACTTTCCTATTAAAAGCTTGCCTATCGGAAGATCAACTTTTGATATAGGGAATATCGGAAATTTTGAAATTTTCCGGACTATTACCTGGTAAGCAGCTTCTTTCAAAGTATCAGAAACCATGGCAAAATCTGAAGTTATTGTACCTAAATATTTACCGTTTAATTCAGGATCGTTATTCATTCCTTCGTAATCTTATTTTTATACTAAATATTTTTCAAAACATTCTCGCTTATTTTGTGTACGAGTAACTCATTCGTACACTCGTCATTCGTCACTTCCCTGCATCTCTTCGTTCAAGCAAAACTACATTTTCGACGTGATAAGTATGCGGGAACATATCCACGGGCTGAACTTTTACAATTTCATAATTTGAGTCCAGTAAGCTTAAGTCCCTAGCCTGGGTGGCAGGATTACAACTTACATAAACAATTCTTTTTGCCCCGGAAATATTAATCATTTCAACCACATCCGCGTGCATACCTGCCCTTGGTGGGTCAGTGATAATTACTTCCGGCCTTCCTTCTTTTTCAAAAAAGTCATTATTTAGCAAATCTTTTATGTCGCCACTGTAGAAAACGGTATTTTTTATACCATTGATTGAAGAATTTATTTTGGCGTCTTCTATGGCCATTTCAACATACTCCAACCCGACTACTTTTTTTGCTTTGGAAGCCACAAAATTAGCAATTGTACCCGTTCCGGTATACAAATCATATACGATTTCCGAACCTGTCAATCCAGCAAAAGCTCTAGTAATTTTATAAAGTTCATAAGCCTGCACGGAATTGGTCTGAAAAAAGGACTTAGGCCCAATTCTAAACTTCAGCCCTTCAATTTCTTCAACAATGTAAGGCAAACCCTTGTGACAAACTACCTCAAGATCGTTAAACGTTTCATTTTTCTTGGGATTGATCACATAGTTTAAAGAAGTAATTCCAGGAATTGTGGAATAGAGATGATCCAACAAATCAAAGACGTCCTCACTTTCATGAAATACCTGAAGCAATACCATTACTTCTCCAGTTGAGTTGGCTGTCCTGATAATGAGATTTCTTAGAAAGCCTTCCTGTTTTTTGATATCAAAAAAAGATAATCCCTTTTGTTTGGCGTATTCTTTAATGATATTCCTAATCGTATTTGAAGGTTCAGGCTGAAGAAAGCACGTTTCTACATCTACTATTTTATCGTACTTGCCGGGAATATGGAAACCCAAAGCATTTCTCTCAATATCTTCTTGAGTATCAATTTCTTCCTTTGTCAACCAACGATTATTAGAGAAAGTATATTCCAATTTATTCCTGTAAAATATGGTTTCCTTCGAAGGAAGGATAGGCATAATTTCAGGAATAGATACTTTTCCTATTTTAGTTAACTGATCTATAACTTGTTGGTGCTTGTATTCTATTTGTGTCTGATAATTTACATTCTGCCATTTACATCCTCCACAAACACCAAAATGAGGGCAAAAAGGATCAAGTCGCAAAGGAGAAAGCTCATGAAATTTAACAGAAACACCTTCCATAAAGCTTTTTTTTGATTTGTAAATCCTCACATCCACTACGTCTCCTGGAACGGCATTTTCAATAAACAAGATTTTTCCTTCTATTCTGGCGATTGATTTTCCTTCAGCCGCAAAATTTTCTACCAAAATATTTTCCAGTACCTCGGACTTTTTCATAAATTTCATAGTATACTGCAAGTAAGGCAATTTTATTTTATTTCTCTATGAGAAAGACGTTCCTTCACCTACTAGTGCTGATTTTTATTTGCAGTAATGCGAGGGCGTCTCATATTGTTGGCGGCGAATTTGAATTGAAAAACGTCAAGGGTTATACATTTTCTCTCTCCCTGAAAATGTATTTTGATGAAGTAAACGGCGATCCGCTTATCCTTACCAATCCCATTGATCAACAAGTAGTAGCCAGCATTTATCGTAAACGAGACCGGCAGTTCATGCAAAGTGTCACTTTAAGTAAGACTACTACTTCAAGTGTAAAATACACTAACCCAAATTGCACAATAAATAAATTAAGCACCCTAGTATTAATTTTTACAGGAAACCTGTACCTCTCAGAGGAATATAGCGATCCCTTAGGTTATTATATTGTTTGGGAAAGATGTTGCAGAAATGAAATTATTGATAATATTTATTTTCCGGAGGGTACTGGCCAGGCATTCTACCTGGAGTTTCCTCCAATTATGCAAAATGGTAAAGTATTTATAAACTCTTCGCCTTCTTTATTTCCCCCTTTGAGTGATTATGCCTGCGTAAAACGTCCCTTTTATTATGATTTCTCAGGAACTGATCTCGATGGAGATTCCCTGACTTATGCCATGGTCGCGCCTTATGCTGGAAATAGTTCTGCATGGATGCCGCTTCCTCCACCTTCTCCCGGACCGTATGCTGAGGTTAGTTGGATAAGCGGCATTAATGAAGGGAATATGATTCCTGGAAACCCTTCAATAAAGATCAATTCACAGACCGGTTTATTATTTGTAACGCCTTCAAAAACAGGCTTATTTGTTTTTGGAGTAAAGTGCGAAGAATATAGGAATGGAAAGAAAATAGGTGAAGTTCGAAGAGATTTTCAGTTGTTAGTAGTGGATTGTCCGGTGAATGATCCTCCGAAAATCACTGTTACGAATGCTAAAAATCAAATTTTCGATGCGAATAAAATATCTTTGGAAGTGCCTTATGGTGAAGACAATTGTTATCATTTCCAAATTAAAGACCTTCAGTTTCCATCCATTTTGACTGCTGACATCCGGGCAATAAATTTTGACAATGCTTTATTAAAGCAGACCAATTATAAACAGCAAATTACATCAGAAAATGACGCGCTGACCTTTGAGATTTGTCTCCCTGATTGCCCTAACGAAAATTTTGAACCCTATCTTGTAGAAGTGATCGCAAAGGATAACGGCTGTAGCTTGCCGCTTCTGGATACTACCATTCTGGAAATAACCATCAAGCTGCCAGATCACATTCCTGCTACGATTACAACCTCTTTGGTAAATGATGAATTGACAAACATTGTTGGGAATACTATTAACTTCGATGTAACTGGAAATGACCCTAAAGGCACAGCCATTAAAGTAACTGCTGTGCCGATTGATTTCTCATTTGAGGATTTGAATATACAATTTGAAGAAAAAACAGGGTCCGGGCAGGTGACCGTTCCTTTTTCATGGAACACTTCATGCAACTTTCTGAACCTAAATGAAAAAGATGTTTATGAAATTGACTTTATCCTTGAAGAACTCCAACCTTGTCCGGGGCTTTTTTATGACACTGTAAGGGTGAAAATTAAACTTATTGCTGATCCAAACCAGCCTCCGCTTTTATCCATCAACAGGCCTATTTCCGATCCTGTAATTGTTTATGTAGGACAGGAAATATCCTGGAATGTAGAGGCTTCCGATCCGGACAACTATTTTATTTCATTGTCTGCCCAGCCCCGGAATTTTGATCTAACGAAAGTGGGTGCATTTTTTGAAAATAAGGAAGGAAACTCCAGTGTTACCTCACCTTTTACCTGGACGATAACCTGCGATTATTTAAATGACACCATTTATGAAATTGATTTTATAGCCTTCGATAAAAATTGCTATGATCCGGAGTACGACACTCTTAAGATAAGAATAGAAGTAAGGGATCAGCCTCATGGACACGAAAAATTTCTGCCTCCTAATGTATTTACACCCAATGGTGATGGAATAAACGAGGCTTTTACCTTGGAAAACCTAATCGAAAATCCTGAATCTTTAACTGCTTTTTCTCTTCCAAAAGACATGTGTGGTAATGTCTTCGAGGAGGTTGTTATTGTCAACCGATGGGGAAGTGTGGTATTTAAAGACAATAAAAGGGACTTCGCATGGACAGCAAAAGGATTAGCTGCAGGTACTTATTTCTACTCTATAAAATATTCAAGGATATTGTATAAAGGCTCTGTTTCTGTTCTTTATTAAGCATTTGCTTCTTCCCAAACCCTTCTTTTATTTTTGTGATTTTATATAATGCAAAAGTTTTATTTTTGCAGCCGACATTCAATTAAGGAACCGCTAAATCAGAAAAGAGTTATTTTAAAGAAATAGCAAAGGTGTCAAAACAATTTGGGTTCCTGATAACTAAATCATTCCAATGAGTTCAAATTTTAGAGGTAAAGTAGTAATAATAACCGGTGGTTCTTCTGGTATAGGAAAGGCATGTGCCGAAGTTTTCGGAAAAGAAGGGTGTAGAATAATCATTACCGGAAGAACTAAGGAAAGCCTAAATGAAGCTTCCTCTGAATTAAATAAAATGAGTATTGAGCATCTTGCCATCCAGGCAGATTCTAGTTTGGAGGAAGACAATAAAATGGTAATAGACCGTGCCATTGAAAAATACGGACAGATAGATATTTTTATCGCAAATGCCGGAATTTCTATGCGGGCAATGTTTAATGATCTGGATTTATCTGTCATAAAAAGAGTAATGGATACCAATTTCTATGGGGCAGTTTATGGAATTAAATATGCTTTGCCTCACATTTTGAAAACCAAAGGATCTATTGTCGGGGTTTCTTCTGTAGCTGGTTTTAGAGGCGTTCCGGCAAGATCAGGTTATTCCGCGTCCAAGTTTGCACTTCAGGGATTTCTTGAAGTATTAAGAACAGAATTGTTGAAAACGGGCGTTCATGTCTTAATAGCTTGTCCGGGATTTACCTCTTCCAATATCAGGGTAACTTCTTTAACCAAAGACGGATCTCCCCAAGGCCAGTCTCCTCTGGAAGAAAAAAATCTTATGACATCTGAGGAAGTGGCAATCAAGATCTTAAATGCAGTGAAAAAGCGCAAAATTTTCTCAATAATGAGTCCGAAAGACCGGTTGACTGTTTTTCTGAATAAGCTTTTCCCCTCTTTTATGGACAAAATGGTATACAATCACATGGCAAAGGAAGAGGGTGCACCATTTGGAAAATGAGGATGGGTATTAGGTATTAGCAGTTAACTATCTGTTTTGTTGAAAGAAAATTTTAGATCATTTCAGGATTATCAAAATTCAACATTCTTCTCCCTAAGATTCGTTCATTCTTAAATTTTCATTCCTAAGGGTTGATCAATAGTAAATGATTCTTTTTTATATACCCTTTTCTTTCATCCATTGATACTTTATACCAAACATCAGTTTCGTCCAGCACAACTACTTTATTACCCTTTTCAATGGTTTGGTAGATATCTGCAGCGGCTGACGGTCCTGTCATCACAAAAGTAGTTGTTGAAATAATGGCTTCAGAATAGCTTTTTACAACGAAATTTAATATCTGGAAGGCTACAAGCAAAAGCAAAACCATTAGAGCCGGAAACCTCAAATTAGACTTATACCAGAAGCTTCTATAGGCGATCCAAACTACCCAGATGGAGACAAATAGTATGAATAGAAAATTTATTGGTATTTGATAGTACCTGGCCAAGTTTAAAATAAATTTAAAATCAGAGTACTCATAACCTTGTAAGCTATACTGGTTCGCCAGGTCCTCCATCTTTTCCCTGGCCTTTTTATCATTACTTAAAAGGTAATAATGATTTAAATAGTGCAACGTTTGCGCATAATTACCCCTTGCCTCCTGTATAAATGCCATTTTTACCAACATCTGCGGAGAGAACAACCTGTCATTTTTATATAAATCGTCATATACAGAAAAAGCTTGAGTATACTTTCTGGATTTAAATAAAGAATCGCCTAAATTAACTTTTTCGTCAAGTTCTTGAGAAAAAAGAAGTTGCGACTGGGCGAGGAAAAATATTATCAGATTAAGGGGAAATTTTCGAACTAAACTTTGCATAATTCAATAAAGCTATTACTTTTGCAACTCAAAAAACGGAAAACAAAGAGAAAAAATCAAAGTTTTTTTAGTTTTTGAAAGAATCCGTAGCTCAGCTGGTAGAGCATTACACTTTTAATGTAGGGGTCCTGGGTTCGAATCCCAGCGGGTTCACTTGTCAAGCATTCACAGCCTTAAGTATCAACAACTTAAGGCTTTTTTATTCCCCCTGTCGAGTGATTGTCAAGTATTAAGCCAATGTTTTTGTTTTCTTTAAAACAAAAGAATGATTGATGTAAGCTTTGTATAAAATATGCATTTAATAAAAGTGTTATATTGAGCATACTTCAAATAGATTGTGGATAACTTTGTTAATAACCTCTTGCTTTAGTCCTTAATATGTAATTATATTTGACAACTTTAAAAAGTTAATAGTTATATGCTGTTGTACACTACTGTACTTTTTAACACTCTGCATAGCATAACAAAGAGTTACTTTCAGCGTTAAAATATTATAAATACTAAATAATCCCAATATGGAATTAACCGAAATTTCACCAAAGCTATCATTTCATGATCAAATAAAGCCATGGTTTGATGAATTGGTTACTATATTAGGTATTCATCAAATAAGTTTAGAAACTAACACGGCTCCTACTGAAAGAGAAGATTTTTACAAGAAGCTTATAACGGGAAAAGAAGAAGACATTGTATCTATGAACCGAGCTTCCAGTTCTATGTATTTCATTAAAAGTATTCTTGTTGATTATACAACTGAATTAAAAAGTAGATTAAAGAAACCTCCTTTGAAACTAGCTTTAGATTATTCTGATGAAAAAGTATTGGTTTGGGCTGAAGTTGAAGATGATGATGATGGCACTGAAGATGCTCTCATTTTAGCTGAGGCCAAGGTCAATTCAAAGTACTACACCAAAGGTTTTAATATCTCATCAACAATAGTAGAAAAATCTGATGGCTTAACCGTACCGCCTCACTATAAAAGTATTATTGTCGATGGAAGAAGTTAATTGAATGGCTTCTTTCTCTGAGCATATCAACCAAGCTAAAAGGAATTTGGCTTTTCTTGATAAAACACATAATAATATTGCTGATTCTTGGGACTGGCAGGTGACTGTTTCTTTTTATGTAGCTGTGCATTTGGCTAATGCACATATTGCAAATAAAATCAATGAACATTACAGATCTCATGGTCAAGTGGACAATGCCCTTAATCCTGAAATTGCAATTTCTCCAACAAAGTTTTCTGAGGATAATTATCTTGCTTATCGTAAATTGCAAGGCCTGGCTCGTCGATCTAGGTATTTGTGTAATGACAATATTAGCGACCACAGCACCTCTGTATATTTTACTTATGATAAGCACTTTATAAAGGCAATTAAAAACTTAAATAAACTTTTAAAATACTTTTCTACAACTTATAGTATAAGCTTTGATTCAATAAAGATAAATTGTGTAGAACTCCAAAATAATGAGTTAGAATACTTTAAATATGCGGGTTCTTAATTAAAGACCCTTTATTAAATCCATCCTCTATAATTCGGGTCTTTGGAAACCCGGGGATGATATTTTAAACTATCACCGTCCAAGACAATTTTCTTGAAAGCTTCTCCTAAATCTGATAATTCGTACTTTAAAATATAACTAGGCTTAGAGTTGTATCTTTCTGCATGGGGATTGTCTTCAACCGAAAAATTAGAAAATCCTACTGGAGATAAGTTCCGAAGAGAACGGTTTGAATAAATATGTTTTAAGTCTTCAATATAAGCATTTAAAATTCCCTCGGAAAGTCTAAAAAAGGATTCTTGATTTATTTCTTCTTTTAGATAGGCAAAGAAGACTTTTACTAACATTTCTATTTTTTCATTTTGACTAATCTTGTCTAATGCCATTAATAGAAACTTGCCAACCTTCTTTTTTTCTTTTTCACTTTTGTTCCACTTCTTTAAACTCGACTCAATTTCATTTTTATCCAGCTTTTCGAATTCAAAAATAAATTTCTTTATATTTTCTAAATAAAAAATGTCTCTTACAGATTTGACTGCTTTAAGAGTTTTAAACAAACCAGTAAAGTCGATACTTTCAATTACTGGGTTTTCAATAATTGTGTCAATTAAGCCTTCAAGCTTTTCTATTGAAAAGTCAGTTAGGTTATTCAATCCATCGTCTTTCATTTTGAATTACATTCTCCTTTAAATATAAAAAACCTGAACCAAAAAGCCTAGGTCTTATTTTCCATGGAACAAAGTCTATTTCGATAAATTATCTATCTCTATTAGGTCGGTATATTTTTCTATATCCTTTGATGTAACAACTTCCAAACGAACTATCCAAGGTTCTTCTAATTGAGTGTGCCTATAGTCAAGATAATAAACTTGAATATAAAGAGCATCCAGTGAAAAAAGATCTGTTGTAAATCCATATTTGTCTACTCGGCTCAAGTGCTTCCCTTGCGTAAATACTAAATCCGCCCTTCCTCTGAGATTAAGAGAATTGAAATGCTCTTCTGTTATCTTTGCCATCAACTTAACTCACTTATTTTAGCGGCACGTGCTCTATTTGCCTGTACTCGTTCTATTTCAGTTACCTGAACAATAGAAGGGGGCATTTTTTCAAGCTGTGATCCTATGGCATTTGCTATTCTATTTGTGTCAAACTCAGCACGCGCCCTGTCACTTACTGTTCTAGCTACATATCCACCATCGGCTAAATATCTTTGAGGTTGTCTATGATTGTAAAAGTCTCTGCCTCCTGCTAATTTATTGGCCATTGCCAATGTTTTAAGCATAGGAGAAGCCCCTCTTTTTAAAACAACTAAATCTTCACCACCCTGCACTTCCGCAACTGGTTTATTTCCAATACTTACAATCTCCCCGCCCTGGCTGTGATCTTTACCGGTAATAGGTATAAGTCCTCCCATAGCCATTTTAGGAAGCTTTATAGAGTTGATTTTTGCTACGTTTACCAGACCCTGTACTATCGCTAATGCCGCCGCAATTCCTCCAAATGGGTAAGGATAGGCGGCAAGTGCATTAGATGCGGCTAAGTAGGTATTTATTGCAGCTTCAGCACTTGCAAGTAATTTATAGGCAATTGTATTTTTATTAAACAAACTTGCTACTTGACCAAATGAATCAGCGATAAACTTTTGTTTTTCTTTTTCTGTCCATTCTACAACCTGCACCTCTTTCTGCTTCATTGCAATCTTAGCATCCAAGATTTTGCCGGCAAGTGCCTCATCCTCTAAACCAAACTTTTTACCGATTTCTTGCTGTACCAATAAGGAAGCAAGTTGAGCCTCTTGAAGTTGTGCTTCGTATTCTTCTCTTGTGATAACTCCATTTAAAAACTTTTCTTTCTCTTTATTTATTTCTATTTGAAGTTCTTCCTCTGCTTTTTCAATTGCTTCATTGAGCTTATCTTCAAGTTCTTTTTTTCTTTCCGCATTATCTTTAGCCTCTATGGCGTTTCTATCCTCAATACCTTTTTGCTTAATTCCGGTAATAGCTGCTTCTGACTGTTCATTAATCAATTGAACCTGTGAAGCTGTTAAGGAAGCATTCTTTAGTAATTCATCCCTTTTAAAGTTCTCCAAAGCTATTTCTCGTTTTACCCTTTCTTCTACTGATGCAGAAGCTTCTATTTGTTGCTGAAGCCTAAATTCAGCAAGTAGTCTTGCGGCTTCTGTTTCTGTTTCTGCGGTCCTTTTTATTTCTTCTTCTCTCTCTTTTGTTTTTTTATCCCGCTCCCTTTTTTCCTCATCTAGTATCGTAATCCTTTCTTTTGCATTTCTTCTTATTTCCTGATTATATTCTGCTTCTTTATTTAACAATTCGGCCTGAGCTTCAGCAAGGGCTTTTTTGTTGGCTATTGTGGGATCGTCCGCCGCCGTTTTCTCCGCAATAGCTAAACGGGTTTTGGAAAATTCTAATTCTTTATCAAGTAGCTCTCTTTCAAGTGCAATAGCCTGATCGAGCTTTTTAACCCTGGATGCACCTTCTAACTCGTCAGCCTCAAGTCTTAATTGAGTAGATTCTTTAGAAATCCTTGCTCTTTCAACAATCAATTCCCTTTCCTGTTTATTTGAAGTTTCCAGAATCGAGGAGATTCTATCGGCCTCGTTTATCACATCGCTTGCAAAAGATTTAATTGAATCCGTAACCCCAGGGAATACTTTTTCTGCAAGATCCCCGATGAAAGAAAATGCCTTACCTAGTCCATTGAAAATAGCACCGCCTAAAACTTCAATAACATCTGTTACCTTTTCAACTATTTCGCCTCCAATTGCAAGAACCCGGTTAAATTTATTCTGTCCCTCTTCCGAGCCATTCAAATAGCTAGTTATCGCACTGAGTGCAACCCCTAAAACTGCCAGAACTGCCCCTATTGGCGTAGCAATGAAAGCAAGGCTAGACTTTACCATTCCCATAATACCCTGGCTTACTCCTCCGGATTCTTCTCTTACCTCGTTAAGGTTTGAAGCAAAACCTCCTAAGCCCGGCACTAGTCCATCTAAAGCAGAAGCATAGTTTCCAATGTTCGCCCTTTGTTTTTCGGTAGCAGAAGAGTTTTCATTAATGGTAGCAGTGTTTTTGTCAATCTGCTGGTTTATTTCAATTATCCTTTTTCGGCCTTCATCAGTAGCAGTGCTTAAACTATCCCTTTCCTTGATCAACGCTTTATTTGCAGCCCTCAACCCGTCTATGGCTTCCGCGTTGGCCTTATTCATGTTGGAGTTAATCTGAAGAATTTTACTATTTTCATTAACTACCCCGGAGAGTTTTTTTAGTTCCTGCTCCTGGAGAATGAATTGTTCAGAATTTCCCTCACCCTGCTTTTTTAGTTCTGCCTGAGACTTTTTCAATTCTTCTATCCTTATCCGGGCGGTTTGGATAGCTTTAACAGCTTTGTTTATTTCGCCTTCGTCAATTCCGACATGCAGTAATATTTTTTCTTCCATTACTTTAACTTTGATGTAGTAATATACTAAAAAAGAGGGTATTACCCCTCGTTAACGTACTCTTTCTTTTAGAAAATTCTTCACCTTATTTTGATCAAGGGAAAGCTTTGCCGGCCTGTGCCATTGCTCATCCTGTTGAGCAAACAGTTTTCCTATAGACTCATCATTTTTTATAGAGAAATAAGTACTCCCCATTGCTTCCATCGTCTCATTCAACGTTTTCTCAAGGTTTACTAAGGATTTGTAAACTTTATGTTTATGGGAATCCTTTTCTAAGGAAAAATTACGGGCCTCAATAAGTAGCCTTGTAACTTGCTCATTTATTTTGATCTCCCATCTTTCTAAATAAAACATGTCATGTCTTATCCAGTGAAGAATCTTAAATTCTGATGTATCCGGCTTTATTAAAAGATTTAAATAGCGATCCTTGTCGAACATTGCCGGAGCCTCTACCCTGTCCGCCCATCTTTTTAAAATAAATTCGTGAGGGTTTGAAATAATGGCAATCAACTCGTCATGGCTATTAATTTCGCCCAAATCCATAGCCTTGAACTTATTAACTTGTTCCTGCCAATCTTTTCTGAAAGCTTCAATTTCTTCTTTTTTTGTTTCCTCATATTCTACATCCATGTAGATAGTAATGAGTTCTTTTTGTTCTGCTTCTACTGTTTTCATTTTGTTTATTTTCTAGGTATATAAAAAACTTGTTTATTGGTTCTTCCTTTAAACCCTAAAGACTTAAGCCTTTCCCTTTCATTGAGAGGAAGGGAGGTAAATTGTGCATAGCTTAGGACTTGAGTTAATTCTATTTGCTGCTTAAGCTGCTTTTCTAATGTTTCAATCAAGAAGGATAGCGAGATGTTCTTTTCAACTGCCAGGGCTTTCTTTACCTCACTTACCGTTTTTAATAAATCTTCATTGTTTTGCTCTATTAAATTGTTATCCCTTTCCATAGCCAATGATTTTTTTAAGGTTTTTATGTTTTGTTAATTCTTCTTTGGTGAACATACTTGTATCCGGTAGCTTTCTATTCTCATAAAATGTCGCCTCTCCCATGAAGACCCTTGATTTCATGCTATGCACTTTGCTTTCCCATCCATATTTTGCCACGTAGTAAAATCGCATCATTAAGGCATCGGAGTAGTCCGGGGACCGCCCGATAATTCCTTTTATCTCACCTTTTGACAAGATCTTTACCTTTCCGTCTGAATCCTGATTGACTATTCTTATTTGTTCTAATTCTTCGGTAATTACCTCCTGCATTTTTGGATCACTGCACTTTACATAGAGCTTACTTTTGTTGATGGCTTCAGCAAGAAGGAAGTAGCATTGGGTTTTTAGGTTTGCGAAGTTTTCCTGTATTTTACCTGTTTCTATTGGGGATGCACCATTATTAAAGGAGGTACTGCCGGGAATTTGATCTATTACACTGCCTCCTATTCCATCGCCGTCAATAACTACATTCCTAGCACCTAGCTTATGTTTTTTCATCAGGTCCTTTACAGTGTCAGCAACAACCTTCGTGTCGGATTTATCAATTGTCCTTATTTCAATTGTACAGAAGTTTTTCCAGACGATAATTACTGTTTTATCTTTTCCGAACCGCGCAACGTCAACAGAGATATAAAAGAAGTTTGATTCCTGGTTTAACAGCTGCTTATTGTTGAAAACGGCACTTATTGAATCAAAATCGCATAAAGTGTTATCATTATCCGAATATTCCCAGATACCATCCCTTAACCTTTCCCTTTTTACTGAATTGGTTATCGAGTTTAGGTTTTCTTGATAGCCAGCATCCAGAAAGTTATTGTCAGTAGCCAGGGATTGAATAAAATGATACTTCGGATTTAATGTGCCCTGCATAAATGGTTTATAGATGGAAGTATAAAGCCAGTTCTTTTTCGGGTTGGAAGTAATCAGAATCTTTCCAGGTAGTTTGTAAAGGTCATTGTTCTGCCTCCCTACCCTGGTTTTTAAAGTATCAAAGGCATCAAAGTCAACCTCTCCCCCTTCTTCTATAAATCCCCCGGTAAACTCTTCAGAACCCAGATCCTCAAAGAATGGATCCGAGGGTTCAACTTTTAAATCAAGTAAATCAATCCTTGAACCATTGTTGAACTCTATGAAGTTATCCTGACCATTAAACCTGTATAACTCTTTAGATATGCCATACTTTTTACAAGCTTTCTTGAAAGTCCTGAAAGTAGTGCTTCTTATCTTCTTCAACTCTACCCTGCCAATAAACCACCTTGTCTCAGGATAAGCAAGACAATTGTAAATCAACCATGTTACACCTAACCAGCTTTTACCACCTCCTGCAGCACCCCCAAATAGCAAAACAGAGATAGGGGAATCTATAAGAAATCCAAGTGCTTCTTTCTGCTTGCCTGTTAGGTCCAAAAACTCAATATTCTTGTTTTTATACATTGAGCATTCAAGCTGCAATAAATTAAACTCCGGAAACATTCTTAGCCTTGTTTAAAAGTTTGTGCATTTGAAGCTTTTCTTCTTCTGATAGGTTCTCGACATTATTCGAAGTATTTGCCGTAGCCTCAATTTCTATCTTATCCGAATAACCGAAGTTATTTTTCATGTTGAAGATCAGGCCGGCAACATGCGGACGAGTAACAAGCATTTCTTCATAAGACGACTCTATTCGCATCTTAGCCCATTCTACTATTGAATGAAACTCCTCATAACCTGCTTCTTTTTGATACCTAATTAAGGACTGCCGCGAGCCAAAGCCAAGGGATAAGGCAAGGCCGGTAATTGTTAAAGGTTTTTTATTTTCTGCACACAGCAAGAAATATTTTTCTATCTCTTCTAATAGTTGCTCTTTGGACTGGTACATTTTTAAAGACCCCTTGTTTCCTTCTTTAAATTGATAAGGAAGGAGATGAGCTATTTTTGATTTCTTTTCTTCTGATTGTTCCATTGTAAATAATTTAAAATATAGGGAAACTGCGCATAGTGACACGTTTTGAAAAAACTCTATTGTTTTGCCATTTTATTGCCATTTTCATAATGCGTTTGTGGTCGTATTATAGGTTTCTGATTGT
>Ga0196965_1000815_pt1 | contig 14610 bp, 9 predicted proteins | sample S1_20metaG_FD_148668 | JGI IMG/M metagenome (GOLD analysis project Ga0196965, IMG submission 148668) | Soil microbial communities from Anza Borrego desert, Southern California, United States - S1_20 | ecosystem: Environmental > Terrestrial > Soil > Desert | place: USA: California | collected... | reverse complement strand
CCGTATCCCAGCCTTTGTCACCGTTAACCGCGTCACTTTATGCCACGCCGGTATGTTTCGGAAAAGACAACGGAAGTATTTCTGTCACCGCGACAGGCGGAACGTTTCCCTACCAGTACGCTATCAATAATGGACAAACTTTTCAAGCGGAAAATGTTTTCGTATTAGGCGCAGGCGAATATGCTATTGTAACCAGGGACGACAAAGGGTGTATAGCGCAAAAAACGGCTACGGTTATTCAACGAAATGATCAGCCATTACCAAATTTTCTCGCGGCATCTAACAGGAATGCATTGGATACGCTGATCCTAACGGAGATTTCTATTCCAAAGCCAGATTCCATTCACTGGGTGTTTGATGAAAACGCCATTGTGATTAATAACGATGAATGGAATCCAACGCTTAAGTTTCAGGAAGAAGGTGTTTATACGGTGACAATGACGGGCTTCTTTGCCGGTTGTGACTACAGCGTAGCCAAATCGTTATATGTCAATCCTTATGATCCATCTATTGAGAAAGAGAAAGATCCGGAGTTTAAACCGATTCAGGAAGTTATCGTTAGTCCGAATCCATCTCCCGGCGCGTTTGATGTTACGGTACGAATGAACAGCACCTATAACGTTTCAATAAAAGTTTACGACGTGTTAGGCGCAATTCATTATGCAAAAGAATGGATCGCAGTAAAGGAAGCCGCTGACCATGTAACGATGGAGCGCGCTTCTTCCGGTGTTTATGTTTTAAGGGTCGTCACCGAACGTGATGCCCACGATGTGCGAATTATCATCAACAAATAGTTTCTGATGGCATGTAAATATTTCACAGATAGGAAAAGTCCCTGGATAAATCTGTTCAAGTTATTGATGGTGATGTTCTTCTTCTTCATCGTGCATCGTACCCATGCGCAGATCTATCCTGTTCAGGTCACGACGCAATTGATTCCGCCTTACTCGGTTTATCTATCAGATTACGCATCTGCCGGAAACGAAAAACTTCGCGTGATCATGATTCACCGCGACCTTACGCAACCGGCCTATCAACTGCGATTGATGTTGCGCGTTGAATGGAATGGTAAGGTAATCATGCAGACGTCACGCGCTTTCAATCCTCCGCCATTGAGTTTGAATCCGGGTATCCCTACCGTTATATCGGGTGCTGATCTGTTTCCTTATCTCGAAAGCAGAAACATTGACTTTGTTGGCTATAGCCGCGAACAATATGAGCGCACACGTGCCCTGCCCGAGGGAAATTACCGCATCAGTTTCACGGCTTATGATTATCGCAGACAGGATGTGCAGGTAAGTAACGAAGGAAATTCATTTTACTACCTGGCTAAAAACGAACCACCGCTGATAAATTTTCCGGCGTGCGGAAGCAAGGCACCTATACGTATGCCACAGCAGATCATCTTTAGCTGGATGCCGCGTAATACTGCATCACCGAATTCGGCAATGGAAACGGAGTATGAGTTTTCACTCTATGAAACCAGGCCTGAAGGACGAAACCCAAACGATATAGTGATGTCGACTCAGCCGGTTTTTAAAACGCGTACTTCGTTTACACAACTCGTGTATGGCCCGGCTGAACCTATGCTCTTAGAGAATATGCGCTACGTTTGGCGCGTGCAGGCCATAGATCTGCGTGGTCGCGATGCCTTCCGAAACAATGGTTATTCCGAAGTATGTACGTTCACGTATGGCGGCATTGATGCAGCGTATGATATCGGCCGCGTCCAAAACTTACAAGCTGAGAGTGAAACAGAAAGAAAAGCGAAAATCTGGTGGAACGCCTCGGATTATGATGAGTACCGGGTTTACTATAAGAAAACATCCGGTGGATATGAATGGGCAACCGCCGATGTAACGAACACGGAGTACAAGCTATTTGATCTCGAACCAGATACCGAATATGAAACAAGGGTGCAGGCGATGAAGCGTGGAGTTTCCGGACCGTACAGTGATATTGTCAAATTCAGAACCACGCCACGACGTATCATCCAATGCGGAACGAATGAAGCACTATTCACTGTGGATCAATCAAAGCCATTAGAAACAGCGCTCATAGGAGGGATCATCGACGTTGATGGAATGGAAGTCTTCCTGATTGATGTTACATCCCTCGGCTCCGGATGGTACAAGGGGATGGGAACAGTTACCACAAAATTACTTGGCGCCAGTTTCAACGTTACGTTTGAAAGATTATTTATCGATGAAAATCATGTAGCCGGAGCAGGCCGGATCGATTTCCTTACCAATGGTGTAGCTAAGCTACAGTACGAACAGATTCAGGAAAAGAAAGATCAACAGAAAGAAAAGGTACAATCCGAAAACCGCGGTCAATGGGCGGAGACGGTATTCTATGACGAGATCTTCCTCTTCAGCAACACGGATATCGAAAACATCACCGTTGACAATCAAAGTTACATTACCATAACAAACTCTGATGGCAATGCCACAGCGAATGCAGAAGTAATGCAGGTACTCGTAAGTGTTCCCGAAGAGGCAATCATTATCGAAGACAAGAACGGAGATCAATGGGTGGTGCAAAAGGATGCTGATACAGGCCAAACCAAAGTGACGAAGGTTGCGGGAGGTGGGTTGAGCCCGACAAGTAACATTCCAATAAACGCCGACGATTTAGTCATTGTTAAAAAGGCATTGAAACTCTTACGGAAGGAATATGATGAGCAGCTTTTTGAAGACAAATCAAGTCAACGATTGGCCACAAAAGCAACAGTTGATGCGTACATAGACTTGAGACATCAATCAATGCTGGCAACAGACCTAAGCAATGATGGCAAAGAACCTTATTATGTTGAGATGATAGAGAATACGGAAATAGTCGCGCAAGGGCAAAATGAATTTGAAGAAAGATCCAAACAATACAAGTTTGCAGAACGCGAATATAATAAGGTAGTTATTATTAAGTCGTTTGCCGGCGAGAATCGTAAAGCTGAAGAACTGAAGGTCATTGCAAGTGGTCTGATTATAAACGATAAAACGTTCACCGTGTATGTGTCTGAATCGCGATCAAACGGAATAACCGAAGATCAGCTTGTTGATGAAACAAAATCAGCGATCGTTCAGCTAATTGACAAAATCCTTAATGAATATGTTTATGAAATTAAATAATCAGATTAAGGGATTTTTCCTTTTCGTATTTTTCTCTCTTGGCACACTGAGCGCTTTTGCAGGAAATAACGAAGACGAATGGAAGGAAAGATTAGTTAAAAGAATTGCTGCTCAACTAAAGGAGCAGATGCGTCAGAATTCAATCCATGAGAGCAAAGGAGAAACTCACCGGAATAATTACGTTTTATCTATCAACCAAGCCAGAGACTGGCAGCAGAAATTTGATTGGGTCGATGAACGCGGATTCGAACAGAACAGAATGTTTCGCGACGATGAGCTTGACGACTTCAATAAACGGCTCCTCAATATCAATATCAATGATGCTTTATTAAACACAAAGACTGCACTCTATGTAGTGGTCGTGAATGATTGGGAATTACTGCTTGAAACAACAATCACTCCCTTCGAAACAATCACCACCCTTGACCAACTTGGGTCGCGCGCACGAGAGGAGGCGTTCAAAGCGCTGAAAAATAAAATGTCTACCGTTTCAGCGGCTGTCGAAAATGAAATTGAAAGTACAAAAGGTCTTAGTAAAGTCTATATCCATTTAATGGCAAACATCCGGGTGTTTGACAAACCCGATGTTACTCAAAACAAGGTTACTCCTAAACAGTTTACCGTTGTTACTTTTCCTGAAAGCTTGGTACGCTACGGTTTGAAAGGCGTTAGTCATATTAACGCGCTTGGAGGAAAGGCGGAATTAATTAAGGAGAACATCCGTCTTTTTGGGCAACATTTTCAGAAGCCGATTGATGTTAATCTCGATTATAACCACGTCATCCCGATATCTGAACGGACAAATGTTGAGAGGGCTTTAGAACAACCCGTACGGATTATCGAAGAAAAGCCTTATGATCCCAAACGTGCTGTTTATGATTATTCAAATCTGATTTCTGACGACACAAAACTAGCTGCGCTTGAGCACTTATGTAAGGATCTGCGGAAGGGCGACGACAATGATATTTACCTAAAAACGTTTTACACGGACTACAGGATGTCATCCATGCAACTGGATGAAATTCTTAACTATACGAAAAGCCTTGGGCGAAATGATCTTGTCGCCTGGGTGCATCTTGAAAATGCCGCGGGTGACGTAACCAGTGGCTTATTCTTCGGGCCTGGACTTGAACAAAGGTTGAGCAAGGGCTTCCTTGATCATACGAAGGAGCTTCTTGTTCAAAGTGTCAAAGTCTATCATAAATTTTCCGCTATTCCGGTAAAGGGACTCGCATGGGTAGCGGGAGGGTTGGGAAAAATAATTCGCCTCACGGAAATATCACCAAAGTACTATGATCCGTCCTTGGGGCAGGCGTATGATCCGACCATATTTCTATTTTACTACATGGGACAAAGCACCGCAACGCTTGGTTCCGGTGTCGTTGCTAATACGATCTTAAGCGATGATGATGACTTCGCTGATAAAATTGGAGATGAACTGTCAAAGGATTTAGGAGTTAAGCAATACGAGTTTGCCCTGGTCACCGGATTTTGGAATGGCATTGTCGAAGAACTGGCAGGCGTAGCCGAAGCAGCGGAGATGTTATGCCACGCCTATACAGATCCGCCAACAATTGACCAGGTGAATGTGGTAATGCATTCAATATTGAATGGCTCAGCATTCAACGCTATCGGCACACAACTTAAGGACCGTTACACTTCGGATAATTTTTCAGACTATCAGAAACTGCACCATACCGGTAAGGACATCATCGCTGCGGCAACATTATTCATCGGTGTGGGTGAAATTTCAGGAGCCGCGAAAGTGAGCAAAGCGTTTGCTGGTTTGGCAAAAGCCTCCAGAACTATAGAACTCATCTCGCTTACGCGTTATGCCTTTAATGCCGGCAAGGGACTTCAGCTGTATAAATTGGGAAGCCAGGCGCGCATGTTTATCCGACTGGTTGGCGATGAGACCAATGTTGTAATCAAGCTCGTTAACAGTACGGGAGATATTCTAAAAAATACAGACTTCAGTCTGCTTAAACAGGTTTCATATTCCGTCCCGGGATATGGCACTGGCCGTGGGATTGTTTTCGTTGATCCGTCGGAAAATTTGAAAGGTGCGATCCATGAGATACGCCAGTTGGTGACAGACCGATATGGAAACAAAGCGGTGGAGATCACCGATGACGCAGGAAAACACCTGGGCGTTGACGCAAAGGATCCCGGATCCCTATTGGATGAAGGTGCAGAAATTACGAACTTGCTTTCCAGCTTAAGAACAAAAGTCGGTGGGGCGCACTGGCCATCTTTCGCGAAAGATTTCGACCAGAATATTGAGATGCTCAGGAAGTTTGATGGGGAGGAGGGGTTGGTTGACGCGTGGGAAGTATTGCAGATTGATGACGCACTGCGTAAAAATCCTGCTGGTTTAGAGAAGCTTTCTAAGTTTATGAAAGAAACAAGAGTTAATAAAAAACAACTTACAAATAGTTTCAAGAACACCCCAGATGCCCGTAAGTGGGTAGAGATGAAAATTCCGCAATCTGAACTTGGCAACATTTACGATGGGTTCAAAGATGATCCTCCCTTTGATTTAGTTCCTTGGACACCAGAACACAAGGCGCAGAGGTGGGATCAGTACAAAGTTCGAGTGCGAGAAGAGGGTAAGAACACAGAAACTTTTGAAACGTGGAGTAATAGATATGATGGGAATATTGAGAAGGTAAGTGCTGCGACAAAAGCAACGGATGATTATTTTAAGTCCCTAAAACTAGATTGCCCTTTTGCGTCTTGTAGAGAGGTGAGTCTATCGGTCAACGGCAGAATAAGAAGATTAGATATAGCTGATCGAAGCACAGGTAGAGCAGTGGAGTTTAAAAAGTATTCTGAAGGTAAAGTTTATAAATCGAAAGATGTTGAGAATGAAATACTTCTTGATAAAGCTCTCCTTGAACAAGGCATAATGACGGAAATTGAATGGGTGTTTAAGGCCTGTGAACCGAGTGGGCCCTTGCGTCAATCATTAGAAAGCGGACCCTACCCTATTAAAATAAAAATCATTCCTTAATGCTATTTTATGACGAAAAAGGAAAAAGAAGAGAAGTTAGAGAATTTTAAAACATGGGTCACTTTTATAGATGACCGTGTTAATAATTGGAAGAAGGAAATACCAGAAGATATAGCAAATCAATTTGATTGGAGTTTGAAATCCCTCCCTCAGGTAGAACGTTACATACTTTCTCATTACACTCGTGAACGCGTTGCAAATATAGAAAACAAGAAAGACATCGATGCAATTGCTTCGTACATAGGAGAGACGTTTCGGTTGCATCTTCCTAATGCCCGGTGGAGTTTAGAAATAGATGATAAAAGAAATATTGATTATAATATTCCTACTGTTGTAACAACTCCTCTTGCAGGAGCTCCTATAAGCCCTTTTTCTATGATTCTTCGCGTGCTGAATGATAAGTCAGGAGATGTGTTACGTAGAATTTTTGAAGGGACAATGAGTGTTTATTCAAAGATGCAACAGACAAAAAATTAGGTCCCGAGATAGTTAGGCTCTTTGCAATAGTTTTGTGGCTGAGTTCTAAAAACCTGTTCGCGATCTAGAAACCAAGCTTTAATGTGTTGGAAAAAACCGAATCACCTACCTATGTCAACCCGTTGTTGTTATTTCTTATTACTACTGCTACTCCTCGCTATTAACACCCCTTCCCACGCCCAAAACCTCGAGGAAATCGGTGTCAAAAAAGGCGTTAAGGTAAATGGATCGATTAACCTGAATGCTGTAGGTTATCATGTTGATGGTATGGAGATGAGAAGAGATCCATTCAACTGGTTTCTTACGGGTAACGTGAATATCAAATTGTTTGGTTATGATGCACCATTATCTTTTAGCTATAGCAATGCCAACCGAAGTTTTTCTCAGCCATTCAACCAATTTAGTTTTCAGCCACATTACAAGTGGATAAAAACCTACATCGGATATAATTCGATGACGTTCTCGAATTATACGCTTGCCGGACATGTATTTCTTGGTGGAGGTGTTGATTTGAGTCCGGGTAAATGGAAAATTTCAGCCATGGCAGGGAGACTACGCAAAGCCGTACCTTTCGATGTTAATGATTCGCTGCAACACTTTAACGCATCATACAAGCGGATGGGCTACGGGCTAAAAGTGGGTTACGAAAATGACGGTGACAGAATCGCCATCAGCATTTTCACCGCACGGGACGAAAAGAATTCTATTCCCTTTGTGTACCCCGAAAGTGATCTAACGCCAATGCAAAACGTAGCCATTAGCATCGCAGGCCGTAAAACGTTTTTGAAAAGATTTTTTGTGGATGCCGAATACGCTATTTCGGCCATTAATAAGGATACGCGGTTAAATGAAAGCGGAGATACTTTGGAAACGAAATCCAATAATTTATTGCACGGTATTCTTCCTGAGAATTCAACCAGCAGGTATTACGATGCGCTTAACGCAAGTCTTGGCTACCAGGGAAACTGGTTTTCGGTACAGGTAAAGTATGAACGGATAGCACCCGAATATCAAACCCTCGGTGCCTACTTTTTTAACAATGACCTCAGAAATATAACGGTTGCCCCATCCGTCCGATTGTTTGATAACACACTTAATCTTACCGCGAACGTCGGGATACAACAAAATAATCTCGATGACACGAGGGCGTCAACAACTGAAAGAAAAGTGGGATCAATATCAGCCAACTATGCACCCAATGAGCGATGGAACTTTGTCATGGATTATTCTAACTTTACGTCCTATACAAACATAAAGCCGCAGCCTGATCCATTTTTTCAAAACCCGTTGGATACACTAAACTTTTTTCAGGTAAGTCAGACGTTGAATCATACGATCATTCGAAGTCTTGGCAGTCAGGAGAAACCACAGAATATTATGCTTAACGCGAGTTATCAAAAGGTAAGTGATAAGGCGAGTTACGAGGGAGGCGATCACGGTTCTGATTTTTTCTCCATCAATGTGTCGTATAATTATTCCGTTGTTCCTAAAAATTTAACCTTGTCGGTGGCAGGAAACTGGTATGAAAATAACGCCGGTGGTCTTCGATCTACTTACTGGGGACCTACACTTGGACTAACGAAAGCTTTTTATGAGAAGACACTTCGTACATCACTGGCCACTTCGTATAATGAAACGTCGGGCGATGTATCTTCAAGTCCTGTGCTAAACAACAGGCTTTCATTAACATTCTCGCCAAAATCAAAAAAGAAGTCCGGTAATACCCCACACAATTTTTCAGCCGGAGTAAATCTTTTAAAAAGAATGAAAAGTTTGGAAAACGCTCCGGCGTACACGGAGACAACGGCTACGGTTAACTATAGCTATAGTTTTTGAGAAAATGGTCAGCTCGCTGAAATCACGGAATGCACTGAAGAATGCACGGAATGTTCCAGTTAAATACTTATTTTTATTTTTAAAATTGCAGCCGTAGTAATTTATTTAGTTACATGAGAGAATACGTCAATGTACGATCGTCCTTATTATTTTGCACTTTTTTATTGATTCAGTTTTACGGACAAAGTCAACAGGTTGATACATCAAATCCTATGAATAACAATATCACTTTAAATGTTGATCATCCCAATAGGAAACGAATGGAATATTTTTTGAATTCTGTGACGGAAAAACTTGAGCAGGTTTCGTTCGACTGGCGTGATTGGAAACAGGCCGATAAGATTATTTCAGGGCATAAATTTAATAACAGCGATAGTTCACTAACCATTACTGTTTTATTTACATCATCTTACGACGATGCGAATGAGATAGCTAAAGCAAATGCGCTGCCTTTGCTGCCGAATGCAAAATGGAGCGTGAATGGGGATCTTTTATATCTTGTTGAATCGGAGGACGAAAATAAAGTTAGTGAGGTGCTGAGTCTATTTGCAGGTAAAGAGTAATTGTGGTTACAGAACGATGATCCTTTTTTCATCGCCATACCAGTTCCAACGTCAAAAGTAAGAGTGAGACAGCCAGCATCAGCCAGGCAAAGAATTGTTGTGCGAAAAGGAATCTTTTAATTTGGTTATGCCACCAGTAACCGACGAGTAGACCAGACATGGCCAATGCCGTAACCAGAAAGAGAAAATCCCAGTTGATCGTTCGGTTCAGAATGTCGCCACAAAATCCAAGAAGACAATTTGAAGCGATGATTAGAAGACTGGTACCAACAGCTGTTGACAACGGCAAGGCTGCAAAAATAATTAGCGCAGGTAAAACAAGAAACCCTCCACCCGTTCCGGAAAGACCGACGATCAGTCCGGTAGCCAGCCCCAATGGTATCAGTACAAAAGTTTTTTTTGTATGTAATCGTTGCGCATGTGAATTTAGTCTGATCAACATGGCAATGGAAGACATGAGCATCAGTAGTAAGAAAAGGGCAAGTAATAAATCATCTTTCTTAAACATCACGCCGTCTGACTTCCAAACGATGTGCGGAATACATGGCATGATCCAGTTTCTGGATATAAAAGCGCCTGCAACGGAGGGTATACCGAACAAAAATGTTGCGCGCATTGAAACAAGGTGTTCTTTTTGCTTTAATGCAGCTCCGGTAAGACTGGTTACACCTACAAGGAATAATGAATACGCAGAAGCAGTTTCCATATCCATCGCGAACAGATGGATGAGAACAGGTATGGTAAGCATGGAACCTCCGGCGCCGACACTGCCTAGCACAAGACCAATACCGATGATGGCCATAAATCCGAAGATTTCCATTATCGTTTTTTCGCTTTCAGGACTTGGCTAAAGGGCCCATACTTATGGGTTTCCGTTGAAAAATGATCGGCATATGGGCCAAAGGGATGGTCCATCGGTTTATCTGAAATGTTGGGCCAGTCATTGGGAAAATTTTTGTGGGGATGCGGCATGGAGTTTACAAATGCTGCGATGTCCCATGCTTCTTCATCCGTAAGTATTGGGTTGTCATAAGTTACACCATAAGGCATGTTTGCTTTGATGAATGTCGCAAACTTAGAAATGCGAAATAATCCTGCGCCGGTATTGTAACTGTATGCTCCCCAAAGGGGCGGATATTTCCATTCTATTTTGTTTTCGCTCTTCACGCCTTCTCCAGTATTACCATGACAGCTTGAGCAGTGTTTTGAATAATATTCTCTTCCTTTGATGGGATCCGCTTTTCTGTTTAAGAGAGGTAACGTTACAAGGCCTGCGCCACGGGGCGTTTCTCCTTTGGCTACATCTTTACCAATCCATTTGAGATAAGCAATGATCGCTTTCATTTCGTGGCTATCATGTGGAAGGCCATCTCCGTTCAGACTTCTTTCAAAACAATCGTTCACACGCTTTTCAAAATTTTCAATGATACCGGATCTACGCCTGAACTTCGGATAATTTGAAGCGACAGCGCTGTAGTTGGCGGCAAAGGGTTTTGTGCCGGCATTCAAATGGCAGTTCTGACAGTTTAGTCCATTACTTACGTTCATTACTTTCCCTTGTGGACCCAGGTATAATGCAGTATGTTCAATGAGTTCGCGGCCATAACGGATAAGGTGTCCCGATTCGTCTCTTGGAATAGTCGTGTTATCGGGTGGCACCCAGATGAGGCTAATTTGTTGAGAAACGTTTTGATAGAGACCTTCAATTAACTGTGCATTGTTGAAATGATCTGCCCATGGTTTTTGCCAGGCTATTGTCAGTACAATTTCTGCAACAATAATTCCCAAGACCAACCATAGCATGCGTTTTATTCTTCCAGCCATCGTTACTATTTCCTGCATTTTGTTGATTCAATTATAGATCTGAATGATAAGATGTGTGCATATCAAAAGAGACATGGATAACATTTGTAATGGCCATTCATGCGTTCGTGTCTCAAATAACTTCATTGATTTATATGGTGCCTTTGTAACGACTAAGCATATATTATGAAATTATCCGCCTGCATAGCAGTACGCAAACTTATGTTGTTGCGCACGTGCGATAGCCCATACGCCTGATGGCACAATCTGTATGTCTTTAAATACACCACTGAGCCAGTCCTGGTAAACTTCTTCTGCATTCAGGTTAGCTGCCGATGCAGCCATTCCACTGTACACTTTCAAGGCCATATTACAAACACAAAACATCGCACCGCGTGATTGCATTTTTTGTATGCCTTCAATGCCGGGCGCAGGAAAGTCTCCGGGCTGCGGCGTGTAGTATGGATTGCGAATGGCAGGTTTTTTTGTGTTGTTATCCGTAATCTTAAAGAGTTCGCCCAGATTATATTTTTCCCAAAGACGATCTTCCAGTGCGAAAGGAATCGCATTGTGACGAAGTACGACCATCGCCGTCATGTCATTGTCAGTAACGCCGGTTTCATTATTGGTAAGATAAAATACCCACGACCAGATGATCGGCATGCCACCATGCGGTTCAGAGGCATCATATACGATCCGGTGCGACCCCTTTGCTTTTTTAAACCAGCTTTCGGCATCTGCAGACGCTTTTACATTGTTCTTTACAGTGGCTCCCGCGACTTGATTTTGAAATGCGTAGATTGAAGTAAATCCGGCTGCGGCGCCTGTGGCGAGTTTTGCCACAAATTTTCGTCTTGATTTGGATTGAAGTGAGTTGTTCATAGTACTTTTCTAGATTAATTTTTTTCATGGCCTGTCTTAAAAGGCAGGCACAAAAGTACTGGAAGTGCATTTCCCGGAATTTTCTGAGAAGTTGAAAAAATTTGGTGACAGGTTTATGCAACATATCGCCGCGTTATGCGTAAGGCTTAAAAGATATCCGCATGGATTATCCAATTAGCTCTTAGACAAATCCAAATGCTGAATATTTACGACTACATCGCAAACAGTAAATACTTCAAAACATTTAAAGTAAATGATTTGCTGGTAGTGGAGTACAAATGCAAACTGGGCGAAGAACCTATTGCCTTCTGGACGCATTGCAGCTATTTTGCCTATATTCTTAGTGGCGTTACAAAGTATCTTGATGGCAAGAATGAATGTGTAGTGCGGAGTGGTGAAGCGTTGTTTATAAGAAAGGGAGCATATGTTGCCCAACAACACGATCCGAGTAATTACTGTGCGCTGGTTTTTTTTGTCACGGATGAATTTATTGAGAAGGTTGCGAATAAATACATGGCCATACGACAGCCAACAGCAAATGCTACGGTTGAAAAAAATGACTCGATCTTTCCGTTAACGCTGGATGAATCATTATCTACATACTTTCATTCTGTATTAAGTTATTTTGCCAAGGATACAGCGCCCTCCGATGAACTGTTGAAGGTAAAAGTGGAGGAGTTGTTCTTAAACATTTTTACGGGCGTGAGCAATCGATCGCTGGCTTGTTGCCTACGCAGTATTCGTGGAAATGGCAAAGTGTCCTTACGTGATGTCATGGAAAAGTCTTTCATGTATCCCATGAGTCTTGAGGAGTATGCCAAACTTTGCGCGCGAAGCCTTTCAACCTTTAAGGCCGATTTTTACGAAATCTATCAGACTTCACCCGGTAAGTGGCTGATACGCGCACGTCTTCAGTATGCTAAAATATTGATAGAGACGACAGGCGATTCCGTGAATGATATAGCGTTCAAAAGTGGATTTAAAAACACGGCGCACTTCGTGAAAGTATTTAAAGACGCTTATGGTGTGCCGCCATTGCAATACAGGCTGAAGGAAGCTTTAGCCCGCTAGGGTGACGAATGTTTCCGTGGTCTTTGAGTGTGCAAAAATCAGCTCACAGATACACGGAGTTCACAGAAGAATGCACGGAATGCATTGCGAATCTTTCTGTGGTTATTCTGTGGTTTCAGTGATTTCCGGTGAGAGAAGATATGGGCAATAATAAATCTATTTCTTGATGAATTTATTTATCCAGATTTTGTCAGGACTGGATAACTCAATCACATAAAGGCCTGCGCTTAGGTCGCCTACGAAAATGTTACCATCATCCGGATAGTTGAAATGGTCAAGCTGTCGTACCACGCTGCCGGTAATATGGCGGATACATAAAGCTGTATCATAACGCATGTCATCCTCGGGAATACCGAGGTGAAGGTTTTGCTCTGTCGGATTTGGATAGAGGTAAAGCGATCCCTGACGTTTGTCTTTTGTACTGTTGATGATGAGTTTGCTGAATTTTATCCAGTTCACATTAAATTCAGGTTGAACGATTTTAAGGCGTAATGTGCTACTTCCTTTGCTTAGGGTTATGGTTGTACTTACAGTTTGCCAGTTTTGCCATCCACCGGTTACAGGCGTGCTCGATGTTGCGGTGTGTAACACTTCGCCTGCTTTTGTTAATTGCTGGAGTTCTATTTTTCCGGCGGCACCTCCACTGGCCACACGAACCTCCACGGTGTATTGACCATCTTCTGCAACACGTATGTTATAGTCGAGATAATCTCCGGCATTGGTGTATCCGATATTTTGTCCACCACCGGTATCTGTAGTGGTTTCCAGTTCCAATCCAACATTGACAGCAAAATCTTCGGCTTGTACAATGCCAGGCAACGCGATGTGACGCGGCAGATTGTTCACCACCTGGAGTGACGTAAATATTTCCAATGGTGTAGCATCTGTTGCCTGGACCTCTGTTCCGGAGTAATCAATGTGAATGATGTCGTTATCGTTCAGCGCAGTGCCGGGTTTTATCACCAAACGCGAAGGATGTTCTGTATCTGATTTTATTTCTTCAATACCAATGGTAGTATTGTTGACCTTCATTTTGAAATCATCAGCTGTAAGTGTCGATGGATTAATTGATTTATTGAGTGAGATGTAAATGAATTCACCATCTGCTGATGTTTCAGCAGTCAATGCTTGAAAAGGCGTGTCCTTTACTTCTTTACTGAGTGCAAATTTTAAAAACCCGAGGTTTGCACCGCCCTTAATAATCATGACGCGGATCTTTTGTATTCCTTTATGAAGAATGACATCGTTCACCGATTTGGTAGCCCACGATTTATTTCCGCCTGTAGCGGGTAAATCAATAATCGCTGTTTTGTCGGTTCCTTCGATAGTAAGTTTAATTTTTCCGGCTCCGGTTGAAGCAGCGTATCGAATGGAAAGTGTGTATGCTGCGCTTGAATCTACTGTCACAGTGTATTGCATCCATTCTCCGTCATTGGTCCATCCGACATTTAACTTGTTACTGCCTGGATCCTCATCATTATTGTTTTCGAGATCAACACCATCATTCCGATAGATCCAGCCGTTGTTCCAGGGAGAATGTCCACCACCGGTTGAAACGTGTGTTGTTGCTGTATCTTTATCGGAATACGCTTTTTTATAAGGGCCAAGATCAAAATCAGATAAGTGCACTACACCAGGTAATACATGATGTGCAAATGGGCGTGTAGTCGGGTCGTTAACCTGGCGGAACATGGCGTCAATCACATCTGCACGATAAATATTATTTTCGATTTTCAGATTTTCAGCTAACTGCATCAATGCATCTTTAGCAAATTGAACGGTAGGTTTAGTGCCGCCGTTTTGCCAATAGTTTAATAGCACGGAATAGCCATCATTT
>Ga0196965_1000814_pt1 | contig 14641 bp, 12 predicted proteins | sample S1_20metaG_FD_148668 | JGI IMG/M metagenome (GOLD analysis project Ga0196965, IMG submission 148668) | Soil microbial communities from Anza Borrego desert, Southern California, United States - S1_20 | ecosystem: Environmental > Terrestrial > Soil > Desert | place: USA: California | collected... | reverse complement strand
AATGAATGTTCTCGGTATAGATGAGATTGTTATTCAGATTCGGAATAACATGCCAGGTTTCGTCTTCAAGGTTTTGTTGCCTTACCGTGAAATCGTTGTCGATCATACGTAATGTACTTTTAAACCCGGCCTCAACTTTTCCTTTTTCATTAAACGGGTGTACGTAATCCATTTGAAAAAGAGCGTTCCTTTCATTCTCTGTATTACGCGACCGTTGCAGCGACAACGAGTCGATACTTAAATCAATCTCGCGAAAGCGCGCTTTTTCCGTTTCAACATTCTCAATCCATTTAAAGTCAGCAGTAAGTAATCTCCCTTTACGCGCGTATTCTTTACGGTAGCTTAATGCGATTTCTGTGTTAAGTTCTGGTTCTTCTTCGCGTTCAGTTCTCACAACGGTGCGGCCAAGGATGTCGTTGTTGTCGAAATACAGATATTCATATTTTGACTTATTTAAACCATTGGAGGTACGCACAACAAAAGAGCCGGTAAGGATACTTTTTTCGCTGAGATAATAGTCAAGCCCTGCTCGCAGGCTATGCGACAGGTCACTCCGCGAACGGTTATTGTTTTGACGGAAAGAGAAGGCTGTATCAAGTTCCGCATCCTGAAATGATTGTATCGAATATCCCTTACCAGGATTTGCCCGGTAGCTGATGCCATAACTGGTGAAGAGGTTGAATTTATCTTTACGAAAGTTTACATTGAATGAGGCTCCATAGTTATCGGGATAACCACCATTAACCGAAAACGATCCATTGATACCTTTTCCTTTTTCTTTTTTCAGAACGATGTTGATGATGCCAACTTCTCCTTCTGCATCAAATCGTGCTGATGGATTGGTAATAACCTCCACGCTTTCGATCAGATTTCCCGGAATCTGTCGCAATGCATCGGCTGTGCTTATCCCAGTAAGTCCGGAGGGTCGTCCATCAATAAGGATACGTACGTTTCCACTACCTCGCAAGCTGATATTTCCATCAACGTCTACCGCGACCGAAGGAACGTTGTCCAAAATATCGGAAGCGCTTCCGCTGATGTTGCTCAGATCTTTACCAACCTGGAAAACACGTTTATCAAGATATAATTCCATCTGGCTCTTTTCACCTTGAACAGTAACCGCATCGAGTACCTGAGAACTTGACGACAGCGCAATTGTTCCTAATGATACGTCGCTGTTAATGACGTTTACGTTTGGGATGGTTTTTTCTTCATAAGAGAGAAAGGTGACCTTGAGGTAATAATTTCCTGGTTTTGTCGCGATTGTAAAGTTTCCTTCGCCGTCGGATACGGCACCCGTTACTAAAGTGGAATCAAGGTTGTTGTACAGTGCGGCATTTGCATAAGGCACAGCGGCGTTGCTTTCATCCACAACTTGTCCTGTAATAGAATAGGAAGTCTGTGCCTGAACAGCCGTACAGCCAAGTAAAAACAATGTGATGAACGTATAATGCTTCATACTTCAGGTATTATTGGCGCGAATGTCTGGCCGAAATTTGAAGAGAATTTGAAGTTCTTGTACTATTTCCAGCTTACCTGAATCTTATGCCAACCTTCTTCAAATTGATAGTCGATTGCCAGCTGATTGAGGATGCAAATTTGCTTGACAATCGCCAGGCCAAGTCCCACAGACTCTGTATCCTGGTTTCCTTTTTTGAATCGGTTGAACAATTCTTCAGGAGGGAGTGAAGGCGGTTCGCCGGTATTTTTAAGCGTCAATCTGGTTGTCCGAAGGTCAATTTCGATCGAACCGTTTAGAAAATTATGTCTTATTGAATTGTTAAATAAATTATTCAACAGGATATCGGCGAGGGTAGGATGGAGGCTCACGTAGACGTCAGGTTGAATGATGCGGGTTACTGCAATCGTTTTCAGCTCAAACAGGTCTTCAAAATCGGACAACTTTTTTGTTACCAATTCACTGAGGTTGATCGATTGCCCCGCTGCATACTCCTGGTTGTTCAATTTTGTGAGCAGCGTTAACGCCTGCCCCATACGGGAAAGTTTTTCTACTGCCTCATGTGCGGAAAGAATCAATTTAGCCTGCTCGTCTTTTATCTCTGACTCCATCAACAATTCAAGTTTTCCGCGAATGATGGCCAACGGCGTTTGCATTTCATGAGAAGCATTTTCGGTAAACTCTTTCAGCGATTGGTAATCCTGTTTTGCTTTGTTCGTCATCGTGATCAAAAAATCATTCAGATTGTTGAACTCATTGGTGGTACTTCTATCGGGCATAAACTTATTCTTCTGGTTTAGCCGGAAGGATTCTATGGCAGCCAACGTAGCATGAAACGGCCTGAGAATATAATTAGAAATAACCCTGGATGAAATAAGAACAAAAACAAGCAGTATGACCACAATCCAGATCATCGATTTTTGAACTGCGTCTACAATGTCATCTGGCTCGACCATGATATCATAGGTAGAGATCAGGTAATGATTGCCATTGATTTTATACGAAGCCGAACCTTTCAGGTGTCTCTCAACACGCTGAAGTTGCTGATGCATGGCAAAGGTGTCCTTCACATGAAATGGAATCTCCGGAGCGTCAAATTGCAACTGTTTAATTTCAACAGGATCATGATTGATTTTTCGAAGTGGAACGCCCCGCTCCAGCCTTCCTGCAATATTGTCGATCCAGAACTGAAGTTCGCGTGATTCTTCTTTGTCAATCTCTTTTGCCATGTTCTCGTAAATGATCACACCACCCGCGAGAAGCACAAACAACGTGATGATAAGATACCAAACGGTAAACTGGTTGATCAGCTTCATGGTGTAGTATTAAATTTATACCCGAGGCCGTAAACAGTGCCGATGTAATCTCTTCCCTTTGCCTGTTCTATTTTACGACGTAGATTTTTTACATGCTGGTAAACAAAATCAAAATTCGCAAGATTGTCTGTGTAATCGCCCCACAAATGTTCCGCTATCGATTGGCGGGTGAGCACGCGATTTTTATTGATTATAAAATAGAGAAGAAGATCAAATTCTTTTTTTGTTAGTTCAAGCAGGTTACCATGTACACGAGCTTCCATGGTATCCGGATTCACATTGATCTCATTAAAACTGATCAATCGTTCACCGTTAAGTTTCTTACGACGATAGATCGCTTTCAACCGGGCATTGAGTTCGGTCAGGTGAAACGGTTTTGTGAGGTAATCATCGGCGCCAAGTTCAAGGCCGTTGATTTTGTCATCCACCGCGTTTCTGGCCGAAATGATCAGAATACCAGATTCGATCTTCTCACGTTTGATCCATTCCAGCAATTGGAGTCCGCTCCGGTCTGGCAACATAATATCCAGAATAACAATGTCGTATTCAAAAGAAGCAAGCTTGTCCAATGCTTCCGCATAAGTAAATGAAGTCTCACAAATAAAGCCCTCCTTCTCCAGAAATGTCTGAATATTATGGGCGAGTTCTTTATTGTCTTCAACAAGGATAATCTTCATGAAAACGCAAGATAAATTTAAATTTTGAAGAAATCTTGAAGGAAAAGCAAGCTCGTATAATTCCTTAATTTTTGTACCTATGGCTGTTGAAAAAATTAATTTCCTGCGATGATGCTTAGGTTAATTCGTTGTATTATTGTCGTCGGCAGGGCATTAGCTAAATGCCGAATGTATGAAAAACAGGCTAAAAAAAATCACGATTACTTTTACCCTGATTGCGCTTTTGCCTGTCGCCTTTATTTTATTTGAACTAGGTTCTGTTAATAAAAACGAACGCATCGTTCGTGAGATTTATCAAAACCAATTGGATGCCATTCTTTATTCCGTAAATCAATATTCAGATGATGTGATCAGCAGCTGGGCAAACAGAATCAACATGGGATTATCCAACGGAAAGGCTATTTCGGATGATAGTGCCATTTATTCATTGGCTTCTTCCGGACAAATGAGTGCTATACAACAGTTGTATTTTACTAACCTCGATAGTCAATCTGTATTATTTGGTTTCGCAGGTGACCCGGAAGATGAATTGAAACCAGTTCTTGATGGATTGGTGAAGCAGCATAAGGATCGGATTGATAGATTGGTGTCTTATCATGAAGGTGGTTTTCGGAAAATGGAACCATTGGACTCGACGCTGAATGGAAATCGTATTCCCATTATGTTCGTTCTCGATGAAGGCGCGGGGACGTACAAACTGGCGGTGCTGATCATCGATTTATCACAGTTTATCCGGAATATACTGGGGCCAAAGATGCAAGCAATTTCTCAGGATAAATTTGTTATTGCTGCATTCAACAGCATGGATAAGTCACTGATCTATTCCACGGAATCGATACGTCACGGTTCACCAGTAACAAGTGCTTCGGCTTACCAGGCTGTACAACACAATTCACAAAAGAAAGCACTATGGCTTTTGCCAGGTTATTACCTGGGCATTTCGTTAAAGGAAGTAACGATTGACGATTTGGTGAAGGATCGCATAACCACCACCATCGTAATTCTTTCGTTGCTGATCCTGACGCTTGTTGTAGGCATCGTATTCCTGTATCGCAACATCAAAAGAGAAATGGATTTGTCGGAGGCAAAGGCTGCGTTTGTATCCAATGTATCACATGAGATTCGAACACCTTTGTCATTAATTAGTATGTATGCTGAAACGCTGGAGTTGGATCGTGTGCCCGCTGAGAAAAAAGGGGAGTACTATTCCATCATCGCAAAAGAAACGGAACGTCTTTCAAAAATCGTGAACCGTATTCTAAACTTTTCGCAAATGGAAGCGAATAAGAAAAAGTATGAAATGACCAATGTCCGGTTAAATGATCTTTGCGACGAGATCATGCGCTCCTATTTGCCGCATTTAGACGAGAAAGGTTTTTCAGTTTCGTATAAGAAAGAAGATACACTTCCGGTTATCCGGGGTGACCGCGATTCAATTATTGAGGCATTTATTAATCTGCTGGATAATGCGATCAAATACAGCCGGGATAAAAAGCAAATAACGGTGGTGACAGGATTTGACAAACATTTTGTTTACGTCGAAGTAAAAGATGAAGGCATTGGAATAAGGAAGGGACATCATCACGCCATATTTGAGCAGTTCTTCCGTGCGCCGAGTGGTGATGTGCACGATACAAAAGGTTCAGGACTTGGACTAACATTGGTAAAAAAGACGATGGAGGCTCATCGTGGTAAGGTAACTGTAGAAAGTATGGCAGGAAAAGGGAGCGCTTTCCGTTTGTCTTTTCCGATGATAAAAAATGAAGAAGTATGAAATCTAAAATTCTTATCGTTGAAGACGAGCCCAACATGAGTCGTGGACTACAGGATAACCTTGAATTTGAAGGATATGATGTGGTACTAGCTGAGAATGGGACAGCGGGATTGAAACAAATTCTCACCGGTGTTTTTGATTTGATTCTCCTTGACGTGATGATGCCTGAGATGTCGGGGTTTGATGTTTGCCGGAAGACACGTGAAGCCGGAATAGAAACACCAATTATTTTCCTTACGGCGAAAGGAGAGGAGATCGATAAAGTGGTTGGATTGGAACTGGGCTCTGACGACTACATCACCAAACCATTTAGTGTTCGGGAGTTATTGGCGCGGGTGAAAGCGGTTTTACGAAGAAGAACATCGTCCCCGGAAAAGGAAAAGGAGCACAATCAAATCGGGAAATTAACGATCAACTTTGCTGCTTTTACGGCGGAAGATAGCCAGGGTATTGTGAAGATGTCGCACAAGGAGTTTGAGATTCTCCGGTATCTGGCAGCACATAAGAATACAATCATTTCTCGCCACGATTTACTTGAAAATGTCTGGGGCTATGATGAAATGCCGACGACCAGAACTGTAGATAACTTTATTGTTAAACTTCGTCATAAGGTTGAAATGGATCCAAATGAACCGAAGATTATTCTAACAGTCCATGGTAGTGGTTATAAGTTGATTTTGTGATGGTTATTTACCAGGTGTGGCCGCTTGAGCGAGAGATTGAGATCTGTTAATCAATAAATGGCAAAATGCTCGTCCAATTGAAGCGACATACTTCTGTTTGGTTACGTATTCAAGGAAAAAAGAATCAGGAAAACCATTAAATTTGTCATATGAAAACTGGAACTTATAATATTAGCTTAGGATTTGATCAAATCCTGGATCTGGTGAAGCAGCTTCCCAGAAAGGACAAGCTTAGATTATCAAAAGAACTGGAACGTGATATCATCAGCGTGAAGCTGACCTCATTGCTAAAAGCTTTTAAGACAGACGACCTGGATCAGGAAACTATAGATAATGAAGTTGAAATCGTAAGAGGTTGAATTACATGCCAGATCAAAGGCTAAATAAGGTAATCATTGATACTAATCTTTGGATTAGCTTTTTGATTGGAAAAGATCTTCAATCTCTGAAAGACCTAATTATTAATGAGCAAATAAAATTAATTACTACAGATCAGTTATTAAATGAATTGGAACTCGTTACATCAAGAGAGAAGCTGAAGAAATTTTCAATCAGGAGATGTAAGGGACCTATCTTAACGATTTGAGCGTTTTTGAATTCCGTAGAATCAGCTTCATCTTTACAGTGCTTACTTTATGGTTTGAAATTTCGATCCAAACCATAAGGCAAAAAATGCATTTTATTAGTTTAGTATCACTCGAATACGTGAATTAAGCATAGTCTAATTAATTTAAATTCTTGTGACAATTTTTTACATCTCTTTACCCGTTAATGACACCGCCTTTTTACCGTGATCGTATTATTGTATTAAAAATACGATAAACCCTGTCTATGAAAACCGTATCGATCAAAAAGCTACTTTTTGTAATCTTTATTTTCGCTTGTGCTGTCGATGGATGGAGCCAGGAGAAAGAAAAGCATACCAGTGTATCCGGTGATTGGCGATTCATTCTCGGAGATAATAAAAAATTTGCAAAACCGGAATTTGATGACTCCGACTGGGAGAAGATCTATGTGCCTTCTGAATGGCAACGCGAAGGATTCAGGCACTATCATGGCTATGCGTGGTATCGCAAAAAGGTAACGATTGATTATGATAAAAATGATGCGTTATACCTGGAACTTGGAAAAATCGACGATGTGGACGAAGTTTACCTCAACGGACATTTCATCGGAAGAACCGGAGGATTTCCGCCGGATTATTTTACAGCATACAATTATAACCGTAGATATCATCTGCCAAAAGAATATATCAATAAAGGCGGAAAAAATGTGATCGCTGTCCGCGTATACGATGAGGGTGGCGAAGGCGGAATTATGGGACCTAACGTAGGGATTTACAACTACATTAATTTCTCAGAAAACAGCATGCACCTTTTTGGAAAGTGGAAATTTCACCTCGATGACGATTTGAAATGGGGAGCTGAGCATGTCGATGATAGTGATTGGGAAGATATTATTGTTCCTGCTACCTGGGAGTCACAGGGATTTAGTAATTACGATGGTTTTGCATGGTACAGAAAGTCGTTCGTGCTTCCGCGTTCATTCCAAATTGAGGATATGCTTATTGTGCTTGGTAAAATTGATGATTTGGATGAAGTTTACATGAATGGTAAAAAGATTGGCAGCACAGGGAGTATGAAACGGAAATGGGCTTCGGATAATGAGTATGATAAATACAGAACATATGCTATACCGGATGAACTTCTTAAACCTGGACAAACCAACGTGATCGCTGTACGCGTTTATGATCAAACGGGCTTAGGCGGAATTTATGAAGGCCCCATCACACTATTACCACAAAGTGAGTACAAAGAGTTTTGGAGAAGTTACCGGAGTCAATATTATCCCAACGATTTCTGGGAATGGTTGTCCTATTACTTTGATTAATTATATCGAAGGCGAAACAGTATGAAATTGAAGAGGTACGTATTTGGTATATTCGTCATCTGTATATTGTCTGGTATTCAAGACGCGGTGGCTGGTGAAAAATGGCGCATGATACTTGACCTGGAAGGGCGCTGGTTATTTTCGATTGGCGATAATTCAAAATGGGCTTCGCCTCATTATGATGATGCGAACTGGGAGCGCATTGAGGTACCATCAAAGTGGGAGGATGAAGGCTTCTATGGTTATGATGGTTTTGCATGGTACCGCAAATCATTTGATGGCACGTTACTGAAAAGTAAAACTGATACCTACAACTTGTTCCTGGGATATATAGATGATGTGGATGAAGTATATTTCAACGGACATAAAATTGGGTCTTCCGGTTCGTTTCCTCCGCGATACCATACGGCTTTTAATGCCTTACGGAATTATTACATCCCCAACGTATACATCAATTTCGGCGGAAAGAATGTGATCTCTGTACGGGTTTATGATGCAGAGATTGAAGGTGGAATTGTTTCCGGCGATGTTGGCATCTTTGTAAATGACGATGATCGCGGACTCGCCGTAAATCTTCGCGGTAGCTGGGACTTTTCCTTATCAAGTAAACGATACAATGACTACCACCAGGAAAAATTTTCATCCCGTACGAACCGCCGGCCTCCTGAAGAAGCGAATTGGATTAAGCTAAGTGTGCCTGGTGTATGGGAGAATCAAGGATATCCAAATTACGATGGTAGTGCCTGGTATCGTAAACAGTTTACAGTTCCAAAAGAATTAAATGGCGATGACCTTATATTGGTATTGGGCAAAATCGACGATATCGATGAAGTTTACCTCAATGGAAAGTATGTCGGATCCAGTACACAACACGATAAACTCAGATTTTATAACATCTCAGCCGGAGAAATTATTCCTAGCGCTGTGAATTTGTTGTTGGTCTATGTTGATGACACCGGCGGATTAGGCGGGATATACGAGGGCCCTCTCGGTCTTATTAAACAGTCAGAATTTACACGCTACGTACGGTGGCGTGATTAACCGGTTACTCAATCCGCACCAAACGCCCGGCAGGTTGTGCTTTGGTGCGACCAATGCTTACCATTCTTTTTAATTTTTAAAAATGCAACAAGTTATTTTGTTGCATAAAGATTGTGCCGATTCATTTGAATCGCTGTTGAGTAACCATTTCAGTATGTAACAAAACTCTGTTGCATTAAATTATTTCCATCGAACAAAGAAAAGTTGTGCGTTCAAGAGAAATCGATTAGTTTATCGATTTAAACCTTTGATCTCTCTGCCATGCGATACGCTTTTGCGGTATTCTTATCCTTTTTCATTTTTACAACCCTTCGGGCACAACGATTGGCGACCTTGGAAGTAACCTTGCCGGATCCTTCAGTCGGTATGCAAGTGCCCGTACAAATTGATCTTGATGGAATTACATTTGCGCATGATTCACTGTTGAATCTTGTAGTGGTTAATGGCAACAAGAGAACACCGGTTCCATACCAAATTGATCATGCTGATCGTCGCACATTACATTGGATCATTGAATCATCTGATTCGAAAGTTAAGCAGCATGTATTTGAGTTGATGATGGGAGATCCGCGAAAATCAGCATCAACACACCTTACAGCAGCATCCACGAACGGATCCCACACAATTCAGCATGGGAATAAAAAACTGATGCGTTATCAGTACGAAACGCTATACCCGCCAAAAGGTGTCGATAGTGTTTTCGCAAGAAGCGCTTTCATTCATCCGCTGTGGTCGCCGCATGGTCAGGTGCTCACGCGAATACAACCACCCGATCATTATCACCATTACGGCATCTGGAATCCATGGACGCGTGTATTGTTCCGGGGTGATACAATAGATTTTTGGAACCTGTATGAAAGACAGGGAACTGTACGCTTCGCCAATTTTCTTTCCCGGATTAACGGTCCGGTATTTAGCGAATACCAAGCGTTGCACGAACACGTTGCCCTCAAAGGAAAAGGAGCCGAAGAAATAGTGTTGCATGAAGTACAATCGGTGAGGGTGTACAGACCATCACAAAATTATTATTTGATTGATTTTGATATTCAAATGAGTTGTGCAAGTGAAGATCCGGTATTGCTATTGGAATATCGGTACGGAGGCTTTGGATGGCGCACCACAGAACAATGGCATAAAGGAAACAGCGAAGTGATTACTTCTGAAGGAAAAACGCGAAAAGATGCAGATGGTTCAACGGCCCGGTGGTGTATCGTGCAGGGCGAAGTTGACCAGGATTATGCCGGTGTGGTAATGATGTCTTACCCTGCAAACTACAATCACCCTGAACCATTGCGCATTTGGCCCGAGTCGATGTACAATCGTGGTGATATGTTCGCGAATTTTGCAACTACAAAAAACACAGACTGGAAGCTTAATCCCGGACAACGGTATATTTTGAAATATCGTCTACTGGTTTTTAACGACAAGTTTACAAAAGAGAAAGCGGAACGGGCATGGCAATACTACAGTTCACCACCTAAAGTTTCGATTAGAACCCATTAGACATTAACGCTATAATGATGGATAAAAAGAAAAACATTTCCAGAAGAAGATTCCTCGAAACTTCTGCGAAGATCACGGCAACGTCCATTGCGTTCGCGGGTTTTCCTGCGATCGTTCCAGCTCATGTTCTGGGAAAAAATGCGCCGAGTAACCGGATCAACGTAGGGGCTATTGGAACGGGACGCATTTCACGCATTCATGATATGCCTGGTGTGTGGAAGAATGAACTGGCCACGGTAATGGCGGTTTGTGACCTGGATACCAGGCGCGCTGAAGAAGGAAAGCAGCTTGTGAATAAATATTATTCGGAAAAAAATGGAAAGCCTTATGACGGCGTTAAGGTATACCATGATTATAATGAGCTTTTGCAAAATAAAGACATCGATGCTGTGTTGATCAGTACACCAGATCACTGGCATGCACTTATCGCCATAGCGGCAGCGAAAGCGGGAAAGCACATTTATTTACAAAAACCAACCTCACTTACCATTGAAGAAGGGAGAGCCCTTAGCGATGTTGTACAAAAAGCTGGTGTGACGTTTCAGATTGGAAGTCAGCAACGTTCCTCAACACAATTTCGCTATGCCGCTGAACTTGTTCGTAATGGTCGGATTGGTGAGCTAAAAAATGTTTACGTTGGTCTGCCAGGTGACCCTTCCGGTGAAGAAGAAGGTGAAATGCCGATACCTAAGAATCTGAATTACGATATGTGGTTGGGCTCTACCCCGGAAGTGTATTACACAGAAAAAAGAGTTCATCCCCAGGCGGGCTATGATCGTCCGGGTTGGCTTCGATGCGAACAATTCGGTGCTGGAATGATTACTGGTTGGGGAGCACATCATCTTGATTCTGCACATTGGGCGATGGATACGGAATTAACAGGGCCTGTGGAAGTCTGGGGTAAAGCTGCATTTCCAACGCATGGGCTATGGGATGTACACGGGATTTTTAAAACCGAAGCAATTTATGGGAATGGTGTGAAGATGATTGTTAGTAACGAACTTCCGAACGGAATTAAATTTGAAGGCAGTGAAGGGTGGATATTTGTTACGCGGGGTAATTATCGTGCTACCGCCAGCGATCCTGTTGCCGGCGAAGTAAAACCATTGGACGCCAGCGATCCAAAGATCATTCAATCCGTTATCGGACCAAATGAAATACATTTATACGAAAGCAGTAATCACCATGGAAACTGGCTGGAATGTATCCGGTCAGAAAAGCAGACTATCGCTCCTGTTGAAGTGGCCCATCGTGCTTGTTCCGCGTGCCTTATCCATCACATCGCCATGAAACTAGATCGTAAAGTTTATTGGGATCCGCAGACGGAAAAATTCAAAAACGATGAAGAAGCAAATAAGATGCTCTCCCGTCCTCAAAGAGCTCCCTATACCATAAAAACATAATGCTCATTTTACAATAATTAAACCCATGTCGTTTACTTAAGCTTCCATCAACCCGCTCCTTTGGAGAGGGCTCGGGTGGGCAAAGAAAAGCAAGCTTAAGTAAACGACATTGATACTCAACCGGTAAACATACATTGATGAACAAATGGATTTTTCTTTTTTTTCTATGCTTTCTCATGACCGCTGCAGTTGCTCAATCTGATTTTAAAAACAACATTCGCTTCATCACCTTAGACCCGGGGCATTTTCACGCGGCCCTGGTTCAAAAGTCTACGTATAAAGGTGTGGATAGTGTCGTTCATGTTTATGCTCCGGCTGGGTCGGATGTTCAACTCCACCTGGATCGTATAAAGGGTTTTAATAACCGTTCAGCAAGCCCTACGAAATGGAAGCAAGTTGTGTATACCGGACACGATTTCTTAGCTCGTATGCTTACAGAAAGAAAAGGAAATGCAGTGGTTATTGCGGGTAATAATCGCAAGAAAGATGAATACATCAGTCAATCTATTGCGGGTGGATTTCACGTACTTGCTGATAAACCGATGGCGATTAATAAAAGTGGTTTTGATGTTCTTAAACAAACTTTCGAGGTTGCAAAAGCGAAAGACCTGGTGCTCTATGATATTATGACTGAACGGTATGAAATAACGACAATGCTCCAAAAAGAGTTTTCTTTGTTACCAGAGGTTTTTGGTTCGCTGGTCAAAGGAACACCGGATGATCCTGCTGTCACGAAAGAAAGCGTCCATTACTTTTTTAAATATGTTTCTGGAAGTGTGCTTACACGTCCAGCATGGTTTTTTGATGTAACGCAGGAAGGCGAAGGCATCGTTGATGTGACAACACATCTGGTTGACCTGATTCAATGGGAATGTTTTCCGGAGCAAGCCTTAGATTATAAAAAAGATGTACAGGTGTTGGCTGCAAAACGGTGGTCAACCGATTTAACACGAAGTCAGTTTAGTGCAATAACAAAACAAGATAAGTTTCCGGCGTATTTGGAAAATATCATTGTAGAGGACACCATCTTAAAAGTATTTAGCAATGGCGAGATTAATTATACGCTTAAAGGTGTTCATGCTAAAGTATCTGTCACCTGGGATTATAAAGCACCGGAAGGCGCAGGAGATTCTCATTACTCAATTATGCGTGGTACAAAGGCAAACCTTGTCATTGAACAGGGTAAAGCACAAGGGTATAAGCCTGCGCTTTACATACAACCCCTTCACGATGACAAAGCTTTTTACAATACATTGAAAGATCAGCTCGAAAAGATTAAACAGAAATATCCAGGCATTGATATAAGAAAGACAACGAAGGGTTGGGAAGTTCAAATCCCTGATCATTACAAAGAGGGACATGAAGCGCACTTTGCCCGCGTTACCCAAAAATTTTTGGATTACGTAAAAAATAAAAACATGCCCGACTGGGAAGTACCCAACATGATAACAAAATACTTTACCACAACAGAAGCTTTGAAAATGGCGTCAAAAAATTAACTTCGTACCCCTATTCCATTTGAAACTGAAATGAAAATTTACAATACAAAAAAAGGCATAATCATTCGCCACCAGGATTTGTTTTACCTCGCTACGGAAAAAAACTGGGATACTTTTATCAATAGAAAGAACCTTTTTCAGCTGGTGTCACAGGACATCGCAAAGCTTACACCGGATGCTTCGTTAAGTCAATCCGTTAACAACGACGTAGTAGCACCCATTGGAAATCAGGAGATCTGGGCTTCCGGCGTTACCTATTTGAGGAGTCGAGAAGCCAGAATGGAAGAATCGAAAGATGCTGGAGGTGGTGATTTTTATGCGCGGGTCTATGAAGCTGATCGTCCGGAACTGTTTTTTAAATCGCCTGCTTATCGTGCCGTAGGATCTGGGGATGCTGTTAGGATCAGAAAGGATTCAATGTGGAATGTTCCCGAACCTGAACTTACACTTTTTATTTGTTCTTCCGGAACGATAGAAGGATATACCATTGGGAACGATATGTCATCACGCGATATTGAAGGAGAAAATCCGCTGTATTTGCCACAAGCAAAATCATATGATGGTGCCGCTTCCCTCGGGCCATGTTTATATGTTCCTGGTGAGCCCATTGATCCGGACACCCTTATTCAAATAGAAATATTGCGTAAGAATTCCATCATCTTTTCTAATGAAATACAGATCAATCGCATGAAGCGAAAGCATATTGAATTGGCTGAATATTTATTCAGAGAAACGACTTTCTCTTATGGTACCTATTTAATGACAGGTACCGGTATTGTGCCACCGGATGAATTTACTTTACACATAGGTGATGAAATCAGGATCACCATAGAACGCATTGGCACATTAATCAATACAGTTACACAGTAAATGTAAAACATGAATATAGCAGGAAAACAATTTATCGGTTTTAGTATAGAAGCTGCAGGAAAAGAAACGTTTAAATCGGTTAATCCCGCCACGGGCGTGCAGCTTGAAACCATATTTTATAAAGCCACGAAGGAAGAAGTGGACAAGGCTGCGCGGAAAGCTGCAGATGCTTTTCAGGTTTATCGAAAAAAATCAGGGGCTGAAAAAGCTGATTTCCTGGAAGCCATAGCCAACGAGATTAAGGCACTGGGTGATGCGTTGATAGACACTTGTGTTACAGAATCGGCGTTGCCGAAAGGGCGCATAGAGGGAGAGCGTGAAAGAACAATGAATCAGCTTCGGTTATTTGCTTCCCTGTTACGAGATGGATCCTGGCTCGACGCACGAATAGAAACTGCCATACCCGACAGAACACCACTTCCCAAAGTTGATCTTCGTTACATGCAGATCGGATTGGGACCGGTTGTCGTTTTTGGTGCGAGTAATTTTCCGTTGGCTTTTTCCGTTGCAGGTGGTGACACCGCTT
>Ga0196965_1000813_pt1 | contig 14677 bp, 17 predicted proteins | sample S1_20metaG_FD_148668 | JGI IMG/M metagenome (GOLD analysis project Ga0196965, IMG submission 148668) | Soil microbial communities from Anza Borrego desert, Southern California, United States - S1_20 | ecosystem: Environmental > Terrestrial > Soil > Desert | place: USA: California | collected... | reverse complement strand
AAAATTTATATTTATGATGGTCCTCAAAGTACTCTCGCTGGGGGCATCGGGGCAGAACGTCACGGTTGCCAGTAATCCCATCTCATTGGAGATCACCTTTAACAAAACTTCCACGATCCTGTTCCCGAGTATGATCGTGAATGTTGACCGTGGAAGCCGCGACCTGCTCGCTCAGAAGGCTAGGAGCCTGGATAACATTCTTCAGCTAAAGGCTGCAAAAAAGCAACCATTCCTGGAAACCAATCTAACTGTTGTCACAGCGGATGGAAAGCTCTATCATTTTATTGTCAACTACGCAGAGAACCCAAAGCATTTGACCTTGAAGGTGATCAACCAAACGGATAAAAGCCCGAGTACGTCGGCTCCAGTGATTTTAGAATCCGATTTGAATCAGACAGTGGCGGAACATTGTGCGCAAACCATTATTAATGCAAAACATTGGATCGGGCTCAATCGTCAAAACAAGTACAAAATTCGCATGGCGCTGGAGGGCATCTATATAAAGGACAACACAATATTCTATCACATCAAAGTCAGCAATAAATCCAATATCCGGTATGACATTGACATACTCCGGTTTTACATCAAGGATAAAGAGAACCTAAAGCGAACCGCAACGCAGGAAATTCCAGTCAAACCACTCTATGTATATAACGAAGGCCAAAGCGCCATCGAAGGCAATTCAACGATCCATTTTGTGTATGTCCTGGAAAAATTCACCATACCAGACGCAAAGCTACTGATGATTGAAATGTTCGAGAAAAACGGCGGAAGGCATCTTAACCTTCGCGTGAAGAACAATGCCATCGTAAACGCAAGACCCGTTCCACATAACTAGGTTACGCAAACCTTATAAACATTCAGGGAAGTGAAGACGGAATAAATTGAAGGGGTATGAATGAACAAAAAAATGATAAGGAAAAACTTGCCGAAAGGCAATTTGTATATCTCATGGATGCTCTTGAGCGGTTGGGATTTGAAAACAAGATGGACATTGATCTTTTCGAAAGTCTTAAACAAGATCCGGATAAATTTCCAGCCAGTACCACGCTCGAATTCGATCACAAAAAGGTCAACTACACTATCCTGTTCAAAAAGTATGATCGCCCAAATATGTATTTCCCGACAGCTTACCGTGCTGAATTGGATCACGACAGAAGTAAGAGCAGGGTTTTCAGCTTGAATGACAACATCGCGATCAAAGCGCAGGAAGCCTTCAACCTATTAGAAGGAAGGTCTGTCAATCGCGTTTCTCTTGAGAACGGGGCACTCTCTCAAAAGTGGTTAACACTTGATTTTAATGACAAAGACCAGCACGGCAACCCACGGATGCACGTATATCAATTGGCAAACAATGATTATTTGCTTTCGCGCGCGCTTGCACGCTACCCTTTAAAGGAATGTAATGTCGTTGAGGACAAAGTAGATCTTATTATTTCTTTAAACAAAGGAAATCGCGAGCCTGTAACATTACGAAGAGGCATTAAGGAAGAAAGGCTATTTGTTGAAGCTTGTCCAAGGGAACGGGATATAAATTTCTACAATGACCGCATGATGAAGCTTGACAGAAAGGACTTGATACGAAAGCATGAGTTTCCTGATGTGCGGGCCACTCCGTATCAACGGAAAGGAAGATTGATTTAGCTAGTAGTATACATATTAATTCATATTAAATTTTTTTAGCCATGGAGAAAGAAAACCTTGAGTACTTACAAAAGGCAGTGAAGTTTGCCGGTTTTGGCGATCATTTCGAAAAGGACATCGAAGCCAAAATGAAAGAGAACCTGGACAAGTTTGATCTTGCAGCTACTGGAGAATTCGGTAAAAGCAAAGTAGACTACAAACTCGAATTCAACAAATCCCAAACCAATGACCGGTATTATTTCAATCGGTATACCGCTACGTTGCCTAATGAAGATCCGGCAAAAACAAAATCACAGACTTTTTTTATGAATTCAGTCGCGCCGAATAAGGATGATTCCGAGGCAGTAAAACAGATGAAGCGCAAAGCGCATGGTGTTACCGCAAAAGAAGCTTACAACCTCCTTCAAGGAAGGTCGGTATATAAAACCTTAGTGAACAAGGAAAAAGAACCTTATAACGCATGGATGAAACTTAATTTCAGTAAGCAAGATCAGTATGGGAATAATGAGGTAAAGAAGTTTACAGACAAGTACGGTTTTGATCTGGATAAAACCTTAGACAAGTATCCGATAATGGGCTTAGACGATTTCGAAAAGCGACAACAACTTCTTCTATCTCTTGAGAAGGGAAACCGCCTTCAGGTCACCTTTGAAAAGGAAGGCAAGGAAGAAAAAATGCTCATCGAGGCGAATCCAGAATATAAAAATCTGGAAGTTTATGATAGCAAAGGAGTTCGTCAAAGGGTCAATCAGTCAGCTACCCGTTTCACTGCATCAGAAAACAATACTTTTTCAAAGTCCGCCTCGCAGGATAACCTTAATGGTAAAGACGCCAGTGAAGACTCGTCTCAAAAGAACGGGAAGAAGGAGTTGAAACAAAACGAAGGAGTAGTCGATGCTCAAAAAAAAACTTCCCAGAAGAGGGGAATGAGGGCATAACCTATCAATAAAGATTCAGCGGGCCTGGCTAGGGGCGCATTCCTACTGATTTTATTTTTTTGAGGAATTCCTGCGCCGGCCCGCCATTTCCAACCCGGTAGGCTCTATTAAATACCACCACATATGTAATAGGGTCATTCTACCGTTTTGATCGGAGTGTTTACCATCTTGTATTTACTCTTGATATTGGCTATTCCTTGCACAGCATTAAAGGCGTCCTTTCTGAACTTTATTTTGCCTTTGTAGTCCAAGTGATAAGGAACCATCGCATCTAAAAATAAGTGGTGAGGGCTTAGTTTCTGGTGAAGAAAATTCTTCATGTCACCCGTTTCCATTTTGCTATTGCTCCATAAACTGTAGACCTGTTTCTCCTCCCCCGGAAGTTTGAAAACCATTCGCCGTGCCCAATGAAGCCCATGAACTCGTGAATATTCCGGATAGGAATGCCTTGCATGTCAAAGCCCCAGAATAATTTGTTGGAAGTAAGGATCAAGGGCATGATTACCTTGACGTTGCGTAAGTCCAACTTTTGATTTTTTGCAAACATAGTTTTGAAGGTTTGGTCGGCTAACGCTTCCTGGGAGTACTGCAATTGTTCAGCAGCATTTTTAATGTGTTTAAATGATGTGCGTGACTCGAAAGGATCAACCGGGTTGATGGAATCTTTACATTCTATGATCAACATTAGATCATCCTTAACCGCCAAAATATCTATGTCCGACTCGCTTCTGGTGGCGGTTTTATACTTTATCGAAACATCTTGTCTTATTTCAAAGCCTGCGTACTCCAACGCTTTTACAGCATTGGAAACGAGTTTATCGTACTCGGCATTTTACTGGCCATAAGACGATTTCCTTTTTTTGCTTCGGTGATAAAGATATTTCTGTAAAGTCTCGATTTTATAAACAGTGTGGGACTTATACAATAGTAGTCGTCAATGGAAATAATCGGCTTATATTGGAGATCCAGGTAAGTATCGACACCGGCTTTCCAGGTCACTATATCCATAAACTCTTTGATTGTGTCTTCAGATTCCACGCGGCCCAGAAAAATATTAACCATGTCAAATTTTAAGTTAGGACACATTGAATTCAGCATAGTTTCTTCTTCACTTTTAAGCTTCGGTAATAAATGCCTGTTGGTGATTTCTTCAAAAAGCATAAAGGCCATGAAGAGCTTTACAAACTGTTGAAAGGTCATGTTTTTGCTAACCCTAAACGTTTTAAATTCTTCATAAGGAATGAGAAGCTCTTTCTGAATGTTCTCGATTAGAAGGGCACCTTCTTTAAAAACAACTTCATCGGGCCTGCAAACCTCCCTGAAGAGTTCGTCCGGTATTTCGAAACGATAGCGTCGATATGGGGTTGTTTTTAATTCAACAAAACTCTTATCAAAAACACTCTTAAAGGCCTGGAGAAACAGTTCAACCGTCTCTTTGAAGGATTGCAGGTCATTTACCTCCTGTTGGAGCCGGATAGTATCCGATATCTCCTGGAGGTTTCCCATGATAAGCGACATTTCATAAGCTTTTCCGAATAGTTCTGTGGGAGGAGCGAACTCTATATAACCCGGATGTGTAAGGCATCGGAAATTAAAATACTCTACAAGAATTTCGAATTCCCTGAACTCTTTGATTTGGCAACCTACTAAAACCAGCTCTTTGATTTCTGAGCTTTTATAAAACGTATAGTCAGTCAGCCCCAGGTCGCGGACGGTTAGGCCAATATTTTCTTGCCAGACCGAAATAATCAATGAAATGGATTCACTGATGGCTTCTTTCGAGTAATGTTTAAGATCATTAAGATCATGGCAAGTATCATCAGAGTCGTATTCAGCCTTAAAGTTGACTTCGTTAAAGTTGATCAAAGCTCGCAATGGAGAGCGATTTGATTTTAGCGAAGCCTTGTGTAACTTCTGAACCGTTGCATTGAGTATGCTATATTTCTCTTTCAATACATCGTACAAAGGACTCATGTTTATCAATGAGGTGAAGTATTGTTTATCCTCTTCAGAGATTTTGTAGAATGCAGCATTTTTCAGGATCAATTCAGCAAGGGAAACAATTGGATTTCTGGAATTGATATAGGATGAGTGACGTAGTATGCCGCTTTCTTTGGCAATCGTTAAAAAATACTCGTTGTCAAGGTGGAGTCCTAAAAGAAAATGGTCAATAGCTTTTCCGCAGTGTTTATGCTGGATGTGGTCTTGAATAGACGGAATGATTTCCTTGCAAAACTCTTTCCGTACTTTTGCAGAGAATTTCGTAGTATCGATTGGATGACCTGTCAGGTATGCATCCCACTTGTCTTTAGGAAAATCGGATATTAGAACATCAAGTGTCATACAGATTAAATGAAATTAGAAATCAGCGCCACATTTGCACTCCTCTACTAGATCTTTCTGATAGTAGTTAATAAAGTTCTTTACGGATTCAAGGCAGGCAGCGTAATCTAAGTCCAAAGCTTTAATAAATAATTTTCGGTAATAAGTTTCGTCTTTCACCTGCTTCTTGGTGTGAACAATTTCATTGCGAAAGTCTTTGAGATCGATTATGCGTTGATAATCCACTGGGTGATCTTTCCAAAACTTCTTTCCTGTTACTTCAGGAAGTATATCTTTTATCTTTTTTAGAAATTCAAATTGCTGTATTTGGTCAATATTAAATTCTTCTGTTTTTAATTTCAGCTCGTTCCTGATTAAATAGTTATCGGGTATGACCCGGTTGGCTAGACACTCGATGGCCATAAAGGAGAATATTGCAAAAGATGAACTGTATCCCATGAAAGCGTACAGGCTGTGCATGATCTTTGTTGCATCTTTGAACTCTTTTAATAATTCAAGAAGTTTTTGGCGATTTCCATGCGTCTCAATTAAGCTATAGTTTGTTTGCGCAATATTAAAATACACCAGGACCGGCTCCGGTTCCGGAACAAGCAAGTTGGAACCCCCAGATTTGTATCGAAATCCCTTCGCACAATAGTTCTTATCGGTTATGATCCATGCATCAAACTCTGATGCAATGCTGTCGTCGCCTAACGCCTTGGAAATGGATAATGACTTGTCGCTGGGGGTACTATTTACTTTAGTCATCACCTCCTCGGAAAGCACAACCTGATGTGTAAACTTCCTTTTAATATGCTTCATTTTCTTGAAATGTTTGATTCGGATAAGTTAGATAATTCCTCCCTGTGACAATTACTGTCAATCCCTAAACTTTTGGATTCAACTTTCCATAAAAATCACAAAGTTCTTGGGTGATAAACGCTAAATTTACCTGATAACCCATTATTTATGCTTCCCAGACGCCCTGCAAAACTAGAGATATTGGAAGCGCAAAGGCTAAAGTCTGCGCTTTCAAAAGTTGACATAAGTTATGACCACCGTACTGAATTTACGGTTGAAGAAGTTGAAAAAGTAATTGCCATACTTTTTCAAAAAAGGAGTGAAAGACTCTACAGAAAGGCGACTAGCTATGGATTCAAGCATGTCATGGAACGGATTTCTGAATTATTTAATGATTCTGGAATACCTAAGTATTGCAACAACCGAACCTTTATCGAGGCCATGCAAAATACCGGGTTCCGGGCTGAGCCCGAAATCAAAGGAAGTCCCAACTACTTTTTCAATATTGAAGCCCGCCAAGCTAAAACCCTTTTTTTCATGCTTACTTACAAGGCACTACTGGACGAAAAATATTCTGTCGCATGAGATTAAAACCTACCCCGCACCTTTCCATAGAAGATAGTGACGCTGAGGTTGAACTACTGATTGAAAAAATCAAAAATGCAAGATCAGAGCCGTTGCCATTTTTTGTAGAAAAGGAAACCTACGATTGGTTTATTATCCATGCTGAAATAACAAGAAAAGAGGAACCGATTGATGGCACATTATATATGATTCAGCATTTCGGAAAAGTCGGTGACACAGGATATTTTGCTTACATCCTTGAAGATTTTTTAAAAAATCGGCATGACTTGGATCTATTGATCAAGTTATTCGATGGTCACATAATCAGAGCTAAGCAGAATGGCGAAACGGGTAATTTTCATTCACAATGTGCGGACATGATAAAAGGCTTGAGGCTTGGAACGTCTCTTGCCGAACTGATGAAGAAAGGAATTTTACATACGCCACCGCCAAATTTGAACTAATTGTTCTTTATCAGAAACTATGGGAAACATTAAATTCAAGATCACTAACAAGGGAACGGACATTGAGAGTTTCAAGCACAGCATTCCCATTTACAATGATTATTTAGCATTAGCCGATAAATATAATTTTAAAGCGATAGAGAAAATACCAATTGAAGGCGAAGATATCAACCTGGAAATTGATATAACATCGGGCGACTCGGTCGATTGGACGATGTTTAAGTTACCAGCGAATGTGCTTGCGATTATAAAGGACCTAGAACACTATCAATCCGTAAAAACCACTTTGCAACGTCTTTACTCTAAGATTGAGTATTTGCGGTTTGACGACAAATACGAAATGGATTCCTTAGCCCAGGAAGTGCTTGACATGATAGGCTCTTTAAATCACAGCGAACACCTTGATAACTTTATGCTGAATAAAAGTTCTTGGGAACAACGCATTTTTCATACTAAGAACAAGGAAGTAAGTATGTTATTGCGTTTAAGGGATAAAGATGCGCAGTATAAAAAAATGCGAGGGCTTGAGGATGCAAAAAAGCACTTGCTGCCAGACATTAAGAGCCTCATCCATTTTTTAGCGGAAGGCAAGTTGAAAGCAAAAGGCCAATAATAATTTACTGTAATTGTATGCACTTTGCAAAGATTGATGGTAAACTGATAGAAGCTCAGCCTGGCTTAAAGGCATTGTGCCCGGGATGCTACGCGCCGGTTATCGCTAAATGTGGAACACATAGAATTCATCATTGGGCTCATTTGAAGAAGGCGTGTGATAGTTGGTCGGAACCGGAAACGGAGTGGCATCGCGCATGGAAAAATAATTTCCCTACTGAGTGGCAAGAAATCTTTCTACCTGATAGTCGAACCGGTGAAAAGCATATCGCCGATGTTCGAACCGGTCACGGACTAGTCGTTGAATTTCAACACTCACACCTCGACGCTACAGAGCGTAGTACGCGTGAAAGTTTCTATCAAAACATGGTTTGGGTAACTGGTGGTACGCGCCTGAAGAGAGACTATCCCCGTTTCCTTGAAGGAAAAGATCGATTTCGTTCGGTGAGAAATGGGATCCATTGTGTCGCCTTTCCCGACGAATGTTTTCCTTCCGCCTGGCTCGGAAGCACGGTACCAGTTATTTTCGATTTTAGAGGTAACGAATTGATACATGATCCCAAAGATCCCAGAAACGATCTTTATTGCTTGTTTCCCAAACGTATCGGAAAAGACGCTATAGTAGCCGTGCTGTCGCGTAAAGCATTTGTTGATGCGGCGATTAATGGTAACTGGTCGCCGTGGGCTGGTAAGCTGGCGGACAATATAAGTCAGGCCAGTGGAGAATTTCAAACCATGGTGGAAAGGCAACAGCGATTACAGGCGAATGTAAGTTTTGAGAAATTTAGCAGGGCCATGCGGTTTCAAAGAGTCCGGAGGCGATTTTGACAAATCGAGGCTGGCAAAAGCCTGATAGGTGATATCACTAGTGCTACCGGCAAAGTATAGTTAACATATAGACATTTATGAAAGAGGACAACGTTTTGGAAAAATTATTACTGCGGTCAATTAATGCTTATTGTCTTAGCAAGGCGCTCTCAGAAGATTATGCAAGAATTGTTGGTAAGTTAGAAAACGTACCTGAATTGGAAGTATTGAATCGCGTTCAAAAACGAGCATTCGAACTCTTTGAAGAAATTAAAACTGAAGCAAATCAAATGTTTACTAAGTAACATGAGGAGAAATAGGGAAATCATTGAAATCGATCCGACGCTATAGTTCATCCTCTTCGTTAATTCTTTGAATGAGCCGCTCTTTCAACTGATCCAGGAACGTTGTTTGTCCCTTCTTTCTATCCTTAATTTGAAGGAACATGCGATAATGATCTTTCAGATTCACTTTAAAGATCCGCTCAAAGGCTGTAAATATTTCCTTTATGTCAATGTTAGAGTTATTGAACGCGCCAGCGGCTTGTAGTGCAATACCGAGCTCGATCAAGGCAGTTTTGGGCGCAGTCCATTTAAGATGACTTTCTGCCTCCGGATTTTTCTGAAGTGCATCCCTTAAATATCCCTTTAATAGCTCATTGGCCAATAGCTTGGCCAGCTTATCGTCCATCTCCGTTGAAAAAAGACTGGCTTTAAATAATGACCTGTTCTGCCTGGTAAAATATCTGTCATCAAAGTACGTCGAGTTTGACATAATGTAGACATAGAATTCTTTGTTTCTTCGTGCGAATAGCTCCAGGCGCTTCATTACTTTGTCATAGAAAGCTTTACGACTATCTAGCTCGTTGTATGAATCAAAGAGTTTTATGGCAAAAACTTTTGATTGGTACAGGTATTGGCTTACAAAGACTGGTTTTATTTCCTTAAAGAAATGAATTTCTTCTTGCCTGTTTTTGAAAGCATAATTGTATACGAACTGCTCCAAATCATGAATTGCATCTTTGATAATGGCAATGAGTTGTGCAGTTAGGACAAGCTCAGCGGGTTGCGTGGCTACAGTAGTCTCCATCTGTCCTTTCATTCTAGCCTGCAATTCTTCCGAAAATTTGATAATATCCATAACTGTAATTTTTTGATTTATTATGCTGCGGTCTTCAGTCTGTCATTAATGATTTTTATGATGTCGTCCTTTATTTTGAAATAGTTCTGCTCAATTTCAAAGGAAGTAACTTTACGAACCATGGGAATGGGCTTGTAACTTTCTTCTTCCGCTTTAAGAGCGGCGTGGTCGTTAAGAATTTCTGCGTGAAACACTTTTTGGTCGATTTTCTGATCGGGATTGTCCGCCACAGCCCCAACAAACTCTCCACTTGATAAAGTGGCAATCTTGGAAGGGGGGATTGCAGCATCAAGCTGGGTAGACCTGCTAACCGTACTGTCTGATCTATTTACGGAAACACTACCCCGTTCCTGGACGATCTTGCCAAACCGCTCCGACAAGATTTTTGCGGTATCGCCTACTACCTGGCCGGAGATCACGTTACCAGCGAGATTCATAATTACCTCTGCCTGATCGCGTCCGTAATCTTTCTTTAGTTGACTATAATCCTGGATCGCAAAAATGGGAGCAACGAGATTTGATCTGGCCTGGGCAACGAGGCTATCTATTCCGTTGCAATACAGACTAGGGAATTCATCGAAGATCAAACTGCTCTTTAACTTGTGTTTCTTATTGACGAGCCTAACTACCCGTGAAACATATAGCGAAAGAACCGCTCCATAAATCTGTTGCTTTTGCGGATTGTTGGCAGCGCAGACAATTTTCGGGTCGTCCGGATTATTAATGTCCAGCGTAAAGTCGTTGCCCGACAATACATAGTATAATTGCGGCGATGAAAGTCGGGCCATGCCTATTTTCGCAGATGCGATCTGACCTTCTAGCTGCTCCATCGCCTGATTTCTGAATGCGGATTCAAAGGGGTCAATAAGTGCATCTATTTCCGGCTCAGTTCGCAGCAGGGGAAATAACGTTTTGTAGTCCATTTGCATGAGTTCTATCACGTGGGGCAGCGTACAGAATATACCATCGTTGTACTTTCGCAGAAACCAGATAACTCCTGTCAGGAAGTTAATTGGTGACTCTACAAAAAAGTCCCCTTGCTTTCGCACCCAATCACGGTTAAGGCCCAACATGATCGTCCGACTTGATTCAGTAGCATCGGTTATATCATCCATCGTGTTGGGATCGAGGGGATTGCACCGATGATAGATCTGATCAAAATTGATCACATAGAATGACGGCGTTTTTTTGTAGTTACGGTACTTTAGCAGGCTGTTATACGCAATGATAGAGAGGTCATCGAATTTAAAATCATAAAGGAACATGGTAAAGCCCTTCTTGATATGCTGCGTGATGATATGCCTTATTACGAAATATGACTTTCCGGCGCCAGGCGTCCCGATTACCAGCAATGACCGGAATGGGTTGATTACATTGATCCAGCTTCTCCTTCTTTTCCCTTTTAGATTATAGGCTGCCGGCAGGTTGATCGAAAATTCATTGTCGATAAATCTTTCTTCTTGTGGAAAGGACTCGTTTAACCGGTTAAACACATCGCTTGTTAATTTCAGTTTGATCAAACGTGATAGCCACGTGCCTCCTGTTAATATCATGATGTAACCGACCATCGTTATTACGATGTATACCTGCGCCCTGATTGGAAAGAAGGCTTGAATGAATATTATGAAATGCCCGAGCAATACCAGAAATAGACCGATCGCTACATATACAAAGGCGGCGGTTACATTGATCCTCTCATCTTTCCTACCCTGTGCACCGATGAGTGAAATAATCAGGAAACCGATGGAAATTACTTTTGAATGATAGATCGTTTCAAATAGGCCGGTCTTTACAAACGAAAGGACAATTCGGTCAATCAGTTCCAATGTATAGCCCCATTCCCTTACTGCATCGTGACAATGATAGTAGAAGTGCATCAGCAGAATTGCTACGCTGATCATTCTGGTCAGATCCATGATCTTACGTAAACCTTGTTCGTTCTCTCCGGTTCCCATCGCGCTAAAGGTTATAGTGAACGTTTCTTTCTTTTTTTAAGTCGTAAAGCGGCCTCAGCAGAAATTGTGTAGGGTGTCTCTGCATTAAAGAGATTGTCAACAACGTTGGTGAAGCCGAGGGCTGAACTCCCGTCTTTTTTACCATCTGAAGGTTTCATGATTATCTTGGAGAATCCCGGTCTGAAATGATCATTGGCGCTCGATCGGGTTGCCAGTCTTTCCAGTATCGACTTTGCTGAGTAAGGCTTGCCGAGATCGCTACCGTTGAATACAGTTTTATTTTTGTTGTCCACGAACGTTACACCGTAGGTGCGGCCTTCTTCATTGGTGCGGAACACGACGTTGATACCTTGCTTGCTGAGCTTGTCGGCAAACTGTTCCTCAATCATGTTTGACCCGGTTTGCAACACCCGTTCGACTGTATCTTTTAGCCAGGCTTTATATGGCTGGCGCAAGGCTTCGTTGAGATGGAATTGTCTTTCTAAAAAAGGTAGTGTTGGTTTTCCGTAGATCGCGCTGGCCTTGACTGGTATGCCGATCCTTTTCCCTTTGTCGTCTACCAGGCTGTAAAGCAATCCCTTCTTATCAAACATCTGAGTGCCTTCCCTTCCCCGGTCTGCCATCACGTTGTACTGCCTGAGTATAGCATTTAATTCAGGCAATGATGTGTATTTATAAGAGTGCGTTACCATACGCACTGCATTCGATATGCTTCGTTTGGTTTCGGATTTGCCGTAAGTAACTTTCTGCACATCTATTGGTCGAACAAATTGCTGCTCCTTTTTCGGTTTACTTTGAGCTTGAACTAATCCGAACTCCTTTTCAATCAGATTTCTTGCTTCTTCTGAGGCATTCCGTCCGATGTTGTGAAAATCAATCCGCCCACCATCTTCCTTGATGTTGGTTGTTACGATGTGCAGGTGTGGATGCGCGGCGTCAAAATGCTGGTAAACCAGATATGGCTGATCACCAAATCCTATACTTGTCATATAAGTATCTGCAATCGCACATAGTTTGTTTTCCGGCAGCTTCTCCGAAACGTCAAAATTGAGTGAGATATGTAGGGTGTTTAATTCAGTCCGTCGATTTTGAGCAATCAAGTGTTCAAAGCGGTGGAGCTTGTCATAAAAGGTCATTTCCTCGGCGTCCTGGAGAAATCCTGATGCACTGATACAGGTGGCCTTTCCCTCCCTTACTTTGTGTTCGTTGTAGTTCAACGCACCCTTTATGTTTTTTCCCGCTATCACCTTTGCGACCATTTTTTACCAATTTCAGATACCATGATTAGGAGCTGATCCACCTTGCTACCGACCTTGTTGTACTCATCCTTGACCTTTAGCGCATGAAAAATCTTTTGGTTAGGAATAGCGGTGCCATTAAAGTAGTGGGTGATTTGATTTATGTTGTTGCCGATTGCCCTTAACTCGTTACGGATCGCAACCAGTGCTTTCGCTGTTTCATCAAACGTAGCATCTTTATGATGCCAGTTTATTTTCTCCTGATACAGAATCGCACGTGCTAATTCGCCGACAGACCGACAGTTACTTTTATCAAGCCAGTCTTGCATTTTTTCATGGTACGGTTTAGACACCCGAACACAGATCCGGTAAGTAAGTCGTTTTGATTCATTGATTTTTTGACGTGACATAATCTTAAAGTTTGGGTTTACAAAGGCGAGTTCCGAGCCGATATTTAATTGACTTTAGAGAATTGATGGCAGATGCCAATCTGCCATCAATTCTACATCTTGCTAATGCCACACAAGGCATTTTTATCCACAGCGTTCCCACGTTGTTTATTGACATATTCAATCGTTTATTCATTTTCAAACTTGATTACTTTAAGAGCTATAGGGCTTTTCTTAACCGATTTGTGAGCCTTTGAAATATGGCCGTCGAGCGATCTTTTATTAGGAAATGGGCCAGCTTCGCATTCTTCACACCAATGCTCACTTCGGCCTTCCTGAATTCTTTTAAAGAACAATTCGCTTAATTGCCAAATTGAAAGGGAATGGGTCAGGCAAATACAGAGACTGATGACAGTCAATTTCAGATTCTCAATCGTCGGTTCTTTAATGGCAATGAACCAATAATCGTAGTAAAACGCATTCAGGAAAAAACTTACAACAGCATAAAATTTTCCGATGGCCCGGTACTGATTGATAATGAAAACAAGGATCATGAATTCAATCACGCCGGCCAGTGCAATGCCATATAGCCAGTTAAGGAAAGTATAACCTTGTAAGGTCATATCAAGGTGCTCAAGCTGCATGAACAAGCTACCTGCATGTGGCACATAGAGGATCATCAAGACCAAAGAGCCATGAAAAATCACCTGCTTGCTTTCGAGGTACGTTACTATTCTATTCATATTTCATAATTAAGGTCAGCACAAGGTCAAGTGTATATTTGTTCAGTTGCCTGCTAGCTTTCATTGAAAGCCTTTCTTTGTCTGTCTCTTTTCCCGGAGGCTGGTTTAGGCGGATCCACAGGATCGTCAAAGCTTTTTGCAGTGCATTTCTTTTTTAGAAAATGTTTATCATGCTTATGATCCTGAAGCATCTGTTCAATATCATCGGCGTTGTAGTAGATTACACCGCCGATCTTGGTGAATGGCAGACTTCCATTAACGCGAAGGTTCTGTAAGGTGCCTGGTGAAATGAAAAGCATCCTGCGTACCTCATGTGACTTTAGCCACTTGCGTTCTGACGTTGCTTTTCGTTGTGATAACAGTCCGCGTATTTCTTCGATCAACTCCCGCCGGAATTCCTGCAGGTCTTCGATAGTGACAATGTTTGCTACCATAATTTTTCGCTTAAATCATGGCGTGAAGAAAATGCGAGTGCGATCCCCAAAACAGATACAAAAGGGCTACAGTAATTTGTAGCCCCCTTTAGATAGAGTGCATTTGGTCTTTTTTGAAAAATATCTTCAATAAAAAAGGAATTCGTCACTGGCATGTACACAGCCGAAACGAATTCCTTTCTTAAATCTTAGATTGTACTGATGAAGTGGCAAGCGGCCTTTAAGCCGCTCCAACGTCCTTGTCTATATAACTTATCATTTTTTGAAGCATTTCTTTAACAGTCTTCCGGACGCTGTCTTCGGCATTGTAGTACTTACTGTAAATACTCCCATAGCCCATTACCTTCGAACGTTTCGTTTGAAATATCCTGGCTATATACCGGAGCATAACTGTTACATTGGGATTTTGAATAATACTCACTTCCACAAACACACGAATAAAATAGGCAAGCTGCGCTACAGACAAATCAACTTGCAGTTTGAATTTATCTGACGACAATTCAATCCCATCGGATTGAGTGATTAAATTGGTTTTGCGGGTTTCCAAATAACACGTTTCCTGGTCCATCCAATCTTTAAGCAGTTCGGGTAATGACTTTCTTCCGGTATCATAGATGAACGTCCGC
>Ga0196965_1000812_pt1 | contig 14686 bp, 12 predicted proteins | sample S1_20metaG_FD_148668 | JGI IMG/M metagenome (GOLD analysis project Ga0196965, IMG submission 148668) | Soil microbial communities from Anza Borrego desert, Southern California, United States - S1_20 | ecosystem: Environmental > Terrestrial > Soil > Desert | place: USA: California | collected... | reverse complement strand
GTCCCACCCCTCGGGGGTTCGCGATGCGTGCACGACCTGCGCGTCAGAGCAGGCGGCCGGGCCCCTCGGGGAACGGGCGTCCCCGCGAGGGGACGGCGTAGTCGCCACCGGGTGCCGGGTCGAACGACCGGCCGGCCGGCAGCGCCAGCGGCTCCGGTCGCCAGGAGGACACCGTGATCGTCCCGGGCTCGTCCCACGACTCCGCGGTGAGCCGCGCGCGCTCCTCGCGCCACGCCAGCATCGAGCGGTGCCAGCGGCGGCCGCCGACGTCCGCGCCGACCAGGACGGCGATGCCGACGGCCACGGTCAGGCACGCGTTGGCCACCGCGGTGGCGATGTCCAGCGCGGTCAGCTGCGGCCAGCCGATCGCCTCGATCTGGGCGCCGACGATCTCGACGACGACGTAGAGCACGCCGTAGACCAGGAACGAGACCCGCACCGTGCACCTCCTCCGTCGTGGACCGGACACGTCCTCAACGGCAGGTCGCGGGCGGCGGCGTCGTCCGCGCGGGGGACCGTCACCCGTCCGGGTGACCGGTCAGGGCTGCAGCACTTCGTTCCACGGGCGCACCGCCCAGCTGGCGACCACACCGTTCACCACGAAGGGGTCGCCGGCGATGAACTCCTCGGCTGCCCCGCGGGTGGTGAAGATGCCCATGGCCTCGCCGTTCATCGGCTCGTCGAAGGTGCCGACCATCAGGAGGTCCCCGCGCCGCGCGAACTCCTCGACCCGTGCCGAGTGCGCGGGGTGGTTCTCCTGGGCGAGCGGCAGGAAGTCCTCGACCGCGCGGTAGGTCATCACGTACTTCATGGCCGGGCATCCTGGCCCGGCGGGGCGCCCGACCGGGGCCTCCGGCGCGTGATCGCCGTGCGCGGTGTGCCTCTCACCGCCGTCCGGCGCGGTCCGCCGCGGCGTCCCGGCGGACCATGCTGGACTCGCGGACCACCAGTTCCGGTGCGAAGACCGGCTGCTCGTGGCGGTGCCCCTCCCGTCCCTCGTCCAGGAGCAGCTCTGCTGCCCGCCGGCCGAGTTCCTGGCGCGGCTTGCGCACCGAGCTCAGCGGGACGGCGGCCGCGGCGGCGAACTCGATGTCGTCGTAGCCGACGATCGCGAACTCGTCGGGCACTCGCACGCCGTGCCGGACCATCCCCTGCAGCAGGCCCAGGGCGAGCAGGTCGTTGGCGCAGATGGCCGCCGTCGGCCGCCGCGCGGCCGGGATGCCGACCACCCGCCCGGCGGCCTCGCGCCCGCCCGCGACGGTGAGCTCGGCCGGGGAGAGGACGGTGAGCTCGGCGCCCGGCGTGTCCCTCAGCGCGGTCTCCACACCGGCGTGGCGCTCCTGCACCTGGGGCAGGTCGGAGTGACCGCCCACGAAGGCGATCCCGCGGTGCCCCCGCTCGAGCAGGTGCTCGGCGGCCAACCGTCCACCCAGGACGTCGTCGACGGCGACGGCGCACTGATCGGGGTCCGGCGCGCGCCGGTCCAGCAGCACCACCGGGACCCCGCGGGCACGCAGCGCCTCCAGGTCGGGGGTCAGCTCCGCGGTGGGGGTGATGAGCACGCCCTGCACCCGCTGCTCGGCGAGCACGGCCAGGTGGGCGGACTCCTTCTCCGGACGGTCGTCGGAGTTGCACAGGATGAGCGCGAGACCGGCCGCGTTGACGACGTCCTCCACCCCGCGGGCGACGTCGGTGAAGAACGGGTTGGCGATGTCGAGCACCACGAGGCCGACGGTGCGGCTGGAGCCGGCCCGCAGCTGGCGAGCGGACTCGTTGCGCACGAAGCCGAGCTCGGCGATCGCCTGCTGGACCTTCCGGCGGGTGGCGTCGCTGACCAGGTCGGGCCGGTTGAGCACGTTGCTCACCGTGCCGACCGACACCCCCGCCCGACCGGCGACGTCGCGGATGCTCGCGGCCAGGGCTCCTCCTCGTCGGCGGTCGCGGTCACGGGTGGGAACGACTCGGCATCGTCTCAGACACCACTCCCGGCCGGCCCTGCGACGCCGGCCGCGGGCGCCCGCTCGGCGGCCGCCCGGAGCCCGGCCCTGGTGAACGCGAGCGCGTCGCGGGCGAGGGTGGCGTTGTCGGTCCACAGGTTGCGCCAGATGGCCAGGTCGTTCGACAGGGTCCGGTGCACGACCTCCGAGGAGAACGACTCGAACGTCACGATGCCGTCGTAGCCGACCTCGGTGAGGGCGCCGAAGAACTCGTCCCAGGGGATCGAACCGGTGCCCAGGGCGCCGCGGTGGGACTCACCCACGTGCACGTAGCCGAGCCGGCCGGCTGCCGCGGCCGCCCGCACCGCCTCGGCGAAGGAGTGTTCCTCGATGTTCATGTGGTACGTGTCCAGGTGCGCCATCACGTTCGGCCGGTCCACCGCGGCGATGAAGTCCAGGGTCTCCTGGGTCGTGTTGACGACGTTGGTCTCGTACCGGTTGCAGAACTCGAGGGCGAGGGTGATCCCCGAGGCCGCCGCCTTGTCGGCGAGCCACGCGATCGTCTCCTGCGAGTTGGCCCGGCCGCGTTCGGTGGCCGGGCCGGCGTACTTGCCGAGCTTCGAGTACAGGACGCCGCACAGCACGTCCCCGCCGCTGTCGCGCAGCACGTCCAGCGCCTGGGCCAGCCGCGCCCGCCCGCGCGCGACGACCTCGGGGTCCTCGCTGGACACGTCGGTGTCCTCGCTGAGCCCCAGCGACGCGCTCACCCGCATGCCGTGCTCCTCCAGCAGGCGCGCGGTCATGGCCGGGTCGAACGTCGTCGGGTCGATCGGGGCGATCTCGATCAGGTCGTAGCCGGCGTCCCGGGAGGAGGCGATGGCGTGGCGCGCATCCTCGGCGGTCCAGCCTCCTGTCCACACCAGCGCGTGGACTCCGTGGGTGATTGCCATGGGACCTCCTCCTAGCGGGCTCCGTAGCGCCGGGTGGTCAGGCCGTTGAGCAGGGCGGCGAAGACCAGGACGGCGCCGAGTGCGAAGAGCTGGAACTGCGTGCCGGCGTTCCCGGGGACGGCGAGGAGGATCCCGGCGTTGAGCCACACCACGAGGAGCGCGGCGAGCACGACCCCGGCCACCCGGCCGATGCCGCCGGTGATCGCCACCCCGCCGAGCACCGCGATGGTGATCGCGGGCAGGGCCATGCCGTTGCCGGCGGTGCCGGCGTCCGGGCGGGCGGAGGCGAACTGGGCCACCGTCACCACGGCTACGAGGCCCGAGACGACTCCCGCGAGCAGGTAGGCGGTGAAGCGGGAGCGTCGGACGTCGATCCCGGTCCACTGCGCCGCGACGTCGTTGGTGCCGATCGCGTACAGCCGGCGCCCGTAGGTGGTCCGGTTGAGGAGCAGCCAGACGACCACGGCCGTCGGGAGGAGGAACGTGAGGGTCCCCAGGGGGACGGGGAGCCCGAGGACCGACACCGGCTGAGCCGTGGAGTACAGCTGCTGGATCGGCGGTGTGCTGATCGGCTGCTGGGCGTTGATGACGATGGCCAGCGAGGAGAAGGCGTAGTAGGTGGCCAGTGTGGTGATGAGGGCGGGGTAACCGACGTAGGCCACCAGGAACCCGTTGACCGCCCCGAGCAACCCGCCGAAGGCCGCGGCGAGCAGGATGGCCAGCCACAGCGACCATCCCCACTCGCCGTAGGCGAACCCGAAGACCATGCTGGTCAGCGAGACGATCGCGCCCACCGACAGGTCGATGCCGCCGCGGCCGGAGGTGATGACCAGCAGCTCGGCCAGGCCCAGCATCACCAACGGGACGGCGCTGATGAGGGCCGCCGACATGTACGACGCGTCGTAGGGCGCGCTGAGGTAGTTGCGTTGGCTCAGCACCACGAAGGTGACGACGACGGCGACCAGCAGGACGAGCAGCAGGACGATCCGCTGGGTCAGCAGCGCCCGCAGCAGCGCGGCCGGCAGCTGCCGGAGTCGGGAGGGACGCGCGGGAGGGGACGTGCTCGGCCCGGGCTCGCGGGCGGGGGCCGACGAGGTGACGGCGGTGCTCACGTGGTCCTCCTCGCGCGCTGGCGGAGCAGGTCGGCTCCCACGGCGATCAGGATGAAGATGCCGATGAACAGGCTGGCCAGCTGGGACGGCCAGTTGAGCTGGGTCACTCCGGAGGTGACCGTCTGCACGAGGAGCGCGCCCAGCACCGTCCCGAGGACGGAGCCGCGCCCGCCCATGATCGACGTGCCGCCGATGACGACCGCGGCGATCGCGGCCAGCTCCATGCCGTCACCCACGTTCGGTGCGAGGGTGGCGGTGCCCTGGGCGATCACGAAGCAGGCCGCCAGGCCGGTGAGCAGGCCGGTGAGGACGTAGGCGAGCAGGACCCGCCGCTGCACCTTGACACCGGCCAGGCGGGCGGCGTTGGCGTCGCCGCCGATGGCGTAGAGGTGCCGCCCACCGGCCGTGTGCCGCAGGTAGTACCAGGCGAGCGCGGCGATCACGACCATGAGCAGGAAGCTGTGCGGGACGCCCAGCGTGCGCCCCGCCTCGCCGCGGCCGAAGACGGCGAGCGTGTCGGGGATGCCGTTGACCGTGGTGCCGCCGAACAGCTGCAGCCCGAGGAAGCGGAACAGGTTCGCGGTGCCGAACGTGATGATGATCGCGTGCACCCGGCCGTAGGCGATCAGCACGCCGTTGACCGACCCGAGCACACCACCCACGGCCACCGAGAGCAGGACCGCCACGGGCAGGGAGAGGTCGCTCGCGACCAGTTGCTGGGCGACCACCACCGAGCAGACCATCACGATGCTGCCGACGGAGACGTCGATGCCACCGGTGATGATGATGACGGTCATCCCGATGCCGATCAGCGCCACCGGGGCCGTCGCGACGAACAGCGGCACGATCGACCCGCTGGTGAGGAAGGCCGGGGTGGCCAGCGAGAGGGCCACCCACAGCACCACGATCACCCCGATGAGGACGATCTCCTGACCGGTGATCGGGAAGGGCAGCACGCGACCCCGCGCCGTGGCCTCGCGGGTCCGCGGGGCGGCCGGCGGCCGGTCGCCCGCAGTCGTGGTCGAGGTGCTCACGCTGCCTCCTGCTCCAGGGCGCCGGCGGCGGCGGCGAGGACGTCGGACTGGGTGGCGCCGCGGCCGTACTCCACGGTGGTGGTGCCGCCGCGCACCACCTGCAACCGGTCGGAGACCCGGATGGCCTCGGCGAGGTCGGAGGTGACGATGAGCACGGCCGTGCCCTCGTCGGCCAGACTCCGGATGATCTTGTGGATCTCCTCCTTGGCGCCGACGTCCACGCCCTGGGTCGGCTCGGCCAGCACCAGGACCTGGGGCCGCTCCACCAGCTGACGGGCGAGGACGACCTTCTGGGCGTTCCCACCGGACATCGCGGAGACCGGCTGGCGTTCGTGCGGGGTCTTGACGGAGAGCCGCTCGATGAACTCCCGGGCGACGTCACGTTCGCGGCGGCGGTCCACCCACACGCCCAGGCGGGAGAGGAGAGGCAGGTGCCCGGCCGAGATGTTGAACGCGATGGACTGGAAGGAGAACATCCCCTGCCCCTTGCGGTCGGCCGGCAGCAGGGCGATGCCGAGCTTCTTGGCCTCCCGGGGTGAGCGCGGCGCGATGGGCCGGCCGTCGAGCAGGATCCGCCCCGCGGTGGCCCGGCGCATGCCGTAGACCGTCTCGGCGATCTCGGCCGCGCCGGAGCCGACGAGCCCGTAGAGGCTGACGATCTCGCCGGGCCGGACGGCGACGTCCACGTCGGCGAACTCGCCCTCCGCGCCGAGGCCCTCGAGGACCAGGCGCGGCTCGGCCTCGGCCACGGCGTGCTCGGCGGGGGTGTCCTCCAGGATCCCGCCGACCATGAGCTCGACGATGCGCCGGACGGTCAGCTCCCCGATCGGCCAGGTGCCGACCGTCTCGCCGTCCCGCATGACCGTGACCCGGTCGGCGATCTCGAACAGCTCGTCGAGCCGGTGCGAGATGTAGATGATCGAGACGCCGGAGGCGGCCAGCCGGCGGACGACGCCGAAGAGCACCTCGATCTCGCTGCCGGTGAGGATCGCCGACGGCTCGTCCAGGATGAGGACCCGGGCATCGCCCCCCAGGGCCTTGGCGATCGACACCTGTTGCTGCTCGGCGATGGACAGCTCGCTGACCGGGACGGTCGCGTACCGGGCCGGCAGCCCGATCAGCTCCAGCAGCTCGACGACCTTGGCGTTCTGGGCGGCCCAGTCGACCCGGCCCCGGCGGGTGATCTCCCGGCCGGTGAAGACGTTCTCGGCCACGGTCAGGTCGGGGAAGAGCTGTGGTTCCTGGTAGACGGTCGCGATGCCCAGCCGGATGGCGTCGGCCGTGCCGTTGATCGTCACCGGCCGTCCGTCGAAGGTGATCTCACCGGTGTCGGCGGATTCCGCTCCGGAGAGGATCTTGATCAGCGTGGACTTGCCGGCGCCGTTCTCGCCCACGAGGGCGTGCACCTCGCCGACGTGGACGGTCGTGTCCGCGTTGCGGATGGCCCGCACGGCGCCGAACCGCTTGGAGATCCCCCGGACGGACAGCCGCTCCTGAGCGGCTCCCGGGCCGGAGGGCGAGGCGGGCGCCGCGTCGGTCGCTCCGGTGGCTGGCGAATCGGTCATCGTGTCCTCGTTCGACCGTGACGGGCCGGGGAGGGCCGGGGTGGGCCGGCCCTCCCCGGCGTCTCAGTAGTCGTAGTCGGCCGCGTTGTCCTTGGTGATCCGCAGCGGCGGGCCGAGGAGGAGCACCTTGGTCTGGTCGTCGTAGGTCACGCCGGTGATGTCGTCGCTGACGTCGTTCGTGGCCTGGAACTGGTTGCCCTGCGCGAGTTGCACGCCCGCCCACGCGGTCAGGTGTCCGAGGTTCTCGACGTCCCAGAGGATGCTCGCGCTGGAGGACCCGTCCTCCAGGTACGGGAGCATCGACTGCGGCGTCCCGAGCCCGACGGTGGAGACCTGGCCGATCTTCCCGGCGTCGCGCACGGCCTGCGCCACACCGGGCGCGGACGAGGTGCACTCGCCCACCAGGCCGGTCAGGTCGGGGTGGGCGTTCATGAGGTCGGTCGCCATCTGGGTCGCCCGGGCCTGGTCCTCGCCGGCGTAGACGATGTCGACGATCTCGGCGTCGGGGTACTCCTCGGCCGTGTAGGCCTGCTGGACCTCGATCCAGCTGTTGAGGTTCTCGGCGGTCTGCCCGCAGGAGACGATCGCGTACTTGCCCTGGCCGCCCATCGCCTCCATGAGCGCGTCGGTCAGGGCCTGGCCGATGCCCTCCGTCGAGGCCTGCTCGACGAAGACCTGGCGGACGGAGTTCGGTGCGTCCGTGTCGGAGGTCGCCACCGCGATGCCGGCGTCCTTCGCCTGCTGCAGGAGCGGGGCCATGGAGTCGGGGTCGTTCGGGGCGACGACGAGGGCGTCCACGCCCTGCTGGATGTAGGACCGCACGATGTCGGCCTGCGCGGCGGGGTCCGCGGTGACCGGCCCCTGGTAGAGCCACTGGCAGCCGAGTTCCTGGCAGGCGGCCTGGCCGCCGGTGTTCATGGCCTCGAAGTAGGGGATCCCCTGCAGTTTGGGCACGAACGCGACGGTGACCTGGTCCTCGCCCCCGCCTCCACCTGCCCCGCCGGAGGCCGAGCCCCCGCTGCCCTGGCCGCAGCCGGAGGCCACCAGAGCGAGCGCCAGACCGGCAACGGCGGTCAGCTTCCTCCTACGGATCATCCTCACCCTCACTTCGTCGCAGCTCGGGATCGCTCCCGTGGGGAGGCCCCGGCCCTGTGCCGGGGCCCTGAGCGGCCCGTTGGGTCCCGTGGCAGGAGCCCACACGTGGTCGCGTCATGAAACGATTCATGTGACGCGGGCCACAGTAGGACGTGCGGAAGGCCGCGTCAAGAGGTGTGCTCGCCGAGTTCGGGACGTCCCCACCCCCGGTCGGTCGGCGCTCTCCTGGCGTGGCCGGTCGCGCGCGGGGCTGGGGGGGTCACGACGTGCGGCGAGTGGGATCGTCCGGGTGAGGCCGCGTGTCGCTCGAGGTCATGGGGTCGGGTGCCGTCGGGTGGGGTGCGCCCGGGTCGGCGACCGGTGTGCCCCGGGATCGTCCGAGCGGGGTCGCCGAGGCCCCTCCGCGACGCCGGCGTCTTGACGCAGCGAGGAGCCGGCGCTACGTTGTGCTCTGCGCCACTTATGAATCGTTTCATAGACCAAGTGGCGATCCGTAGCGCGACGTGCTCGACGCGGAGGGACCGTGCCCCGAGTCTGTTTCACCCTCCAGATCCGGCCCGAACGGTTGGCCGAGTACCGGGAACGCCACGCCGCCGTCTGGCCGGAGATGCTCCGTGCGCTGCGCGACGCCGGGTGGCGGGACTACCAGCTCTTCCTGCGCGACGACGGGCTGCTCGTCGGCACCGTCGTCGTCGACGACCTCGCCGCCGCGCAGGCCGCCGTGGACGCCACCGAGGTGAGCGCCCGGTGGGAGGAGCAGATGGCCCCCTTCTTCGCGACCGGCGACGGCCGCGGCAAGTCCACGCTCGACCTCGTCTTCGACCTCGACGCCCAGCTCGCGGCGGCGGGTGAGGCGACCGCACCGACAGGAGCCCGACCGTGACCGACCTCCGCACCCGCGCCCTCGCCGCGCTGGCCGAGCAGACCATCGAGCTGCCCTCCTGGGCGTTCGGCAACTCCGGCACCCGCTTCAAGGTCTTCGGGCAGCCGGGCGTCGCCCGTGACCCGTACGAGAAGCTCGAGGACGCCGCCCAGGTGCACCGCTACACCGGCGCCGCACCGCGGGTGTCGCTGCACATCCCGTGGGACCTGGTCGACGACTACGGCAAGCTCGCCGCCCACGCCGCCGACCTCGGCGTCCGGATCGGCGCGATCAACTCCAACCTCTTCCAGGACGACGACTACAAGCTCGGCTCGCTGACGCACGCCGACCCCGCGGTCCGGCGCCGGGCGGTCGAGCACCACGCCCAGTGCATCGAGGTCATGCGGCAGACCGGTTCGACCGACCTGAAGATCTGGCTGCCCGACGGCACCAACTACGCCGGTCAGGACGACCTGCGCGCCCGCCAGGACCGGCTCGCCGACTCGCTCCAGCAGGTCTACGCGATGCTCGACCCCGAGCACCGCATCCTGCTCGAGTACAAGTTCTTCGAGCCGTACTTCTACGCGATGGACATCCCGGACTGGGGCACCTCGCTGGTGCACTGCCTGGCGCTGGGCGAGCAGGCGACCGTCGTCCTCGACACCGGCCACCACGCGCCGGGCACCAACATCGAGTTCATCGTCATGCAGCTGCTGCGGGTGGGCCGGCTCGGCGCGTTCGACTTCAACTCGCGCAACTACGCCGACGACGACCTCATCGTCGGCTCGGCCGACCCGTTCCAGCTGTTCCGGATCATGAACGAGATCGTCGCCCAGGACGCCCACCACCCCGGGTCGGGCGTCAACTTCATGCTCGACCAGTGCCACAACATCGAGCAGAAGATCCCCGGCCAGATCCGCTCGGTGATGAACGTCCAGGAGGCGACGGCCAAGGCGCTGCTGGTCGACCGCGAGGCGCTGGCCGTCGCGCAGCGGGCCGGCGACGTGCTCGGCGCCCACGGCGTGCTGATGGACGCCTACTCGACCGACGTCCGCCCCCTGCTGGCCGAGCTGCGCGAGTCGACGGGCCTCGACCCCGACCCGTACGCCGCCTACGCCCGCTCCGGCCACCAGGAGCGCATCGCCCGCGAGCGCGTCGGCGGCCAGCAGGCCGGCTGGGGCGCCTGAAAGAGGACCCCCTGCCCGCCGCCCCCCGCGAGCTCGCGGCGGGACCCTGCAGGGGGCCACGGCTGGGCACGAACCGCCATCCAGAGAGGATCTCGAACGTGAGCAACCCCGTGGTCAGCGAGCTGATCGAGCGCAGCAACCGGCTGGGCGCCGACCCGCGCAACACCAACTACGCCGGCGGCAACACCTCCGCCAAGGGCACCGGGACCGACCCGGTCACCGGGCAGCCGGTCGAGCTGCTCTGGGTGAAGGGCTCCGGCGGCGACCTCGGCACGCTCAGGGAGAGCGGCCTCGCCGTCCTGCGGCTGGACCGCCTCCGCTCCCTGGTCGACGTCTACCCGGGCGTCGAGCGCGAGGACGAGATGGTCGCCGCGTTCGACTTCTGCCTGCACGGCCGCGGCGGTGCGGCCCCGTCGATCGACACCGCGATGCACGGCCTGGTCGAGGCCGCGCACGTCGACCACCTGCACCCCGACTCCGGCATCGCGCTGGCCACCGCCGCCGACGGCGAGGCGCTGACCCGCGAGTGCTTCGGCGACCGCGTCGTCTGGGTGCCGTGGCGCCGTCCCGGCTTCCAGCTGGGCCTGGACATCGCGGCGATCAAGGACAAGAACCCGCAGGCGGTCGGTTGCATCCTCGGCGGGCACGGCATCACCGCGTGGGGCGCCACCGGCGCGGAGGCCGAGGCCAACTCGCTCGACATCATCCGCACCGCCGAGCGGTTCCTCGCCGAACGCGGCGAGGCCGAGCCCTTCGGCGCCGTCGTCCCCGGCTTCGAGGCGCTGCCCGAGGTCGAGCGCCGCCGGAAGGCCGCGGCGCTGGCCCCGGTGATCCGCGGCCTGGCGAGCACCGACAAGCCGCAGGTCGGCCACTTCACCGACTCCGAGGTCGTCCTGGAGTTCCTGTCGCGGGAGAAGCTGGCGCCCCTGGCGGCGCTCGGCACCTCCTGCCCGGACCACTTCCTGCGCACCAAGGTGCGGCCGCTGGTCGTCGACCTGCCGGCGTCGGCCCCGGTCGAGGACGTCGTCGCGCGGCTCGAGGAGCTGCACGGGGCGTACCGCGCCGAGTACGCGGCCTACTACCAGCGCCACGCCACCCCGGAGAGCCCGGCGATGCGCGGCGCCGACCCGGCGATCGTGCTGGTGCCCGGCGTCGGCATGTTCAGCTTCGGCGCGAACAAGCAGACCGCCCGCGTCGCCGGCGAGTTCTACGTCAACGCCATCAACGTCATGCGCGGCGCCGAGGCGGTCAGCAGCTACGCGCCGATCGACGAGGGCGAGAAGTTCCGCATCGAGTACTGGGCGCTGGAGGAGGCCAAGCTCCAGCGGCTGCCCCAGCCCAAGCCGCTGGCCACCCGCGTCGCGCTGGTCACCGGCGCGGCCTCGGGCATCGGCAAGGCGATCGCGCACCGGCTGGCGGCCGAGGGCGCCTGCGTCGTCGTCGCCGACCTGGACCTGCAGAAGGCGACCGACGCCGCGGCCGAGATCGGCAACGCCGACGTCGCGGTGGGCGTGGCGGCCGACGTGAGCGACGCCGAGGCCGTGGCCGAGGCGTTCCGGTCGGCGGTGCTGGCCTTCGGCGGGGTGGACCTGGTGGTCAACAACGCCGGGCTGTCGATCTCCAAGCCGCTGCTGGAGACCACCGAGCAGGACTGGGACCTGCAGCACGACGTGATGGCCAAGGGCAGCTTCCTCGTCTCCCGCGAGGCCGCCCGGATCATGATGGAGCAGGGGATGGGCGGCGACGTCGTCTACATCTCCAGCAAGAACTCGCTGTTCGCCGGGCCGAACAACATCGCCTACGGCGCGACCAAGGCCGACCAGGCCCACCAGGTGCGGCTGCTGGCCGCGGAGCTCGGCCCGCACCAGATCCGGGTCAACGGGATCAACCCCGACGGGGTCGTCCGCGGGTCGGGCATCTTCGCCGGCGGCTGGGGCGCCTCCCGCGCCGCGGTCTACGGGGTCAAGGAGGAGGAGCTGGGTGAGTTCTACGCCCAGCGGACGCTGCTCAAGCGCGAGGTGCTGCCCGACCACGTGGCCGACGCCGTCTTCGCGCTGACCGGCGGGGACCTCACCCGGACGACGGGCCTGCACGTGCCGGTCGACTCGGGCGTGGCCGCGGCCTTCCTCCGGTGACCCGCGACGACGACGAACGAGTGAGCATCGCAGCGAGGAACGAGCGAGGAGCGGAGCGAGCCGGAGTCGAGCCATGACCGAGGAGCTGACCCTCGCGGCCGTCGACCTGGGCGCCTCGAGCGGCCGGGTGATGGCCGCGCGGGTCGGCCCGGAGCGCCTCGCCCTCCGCGAGGTGCACCGGTTCCCCAACCGGCCGGTGCGCACCGCCGGCACGCTGCACTGGGACGTCCTCGGCCTCTACGCCGGGGTCCTCGACGGGCTGCGTGCCGCCGGTCGGGAGGCCGGCCGGCTGGATGGCGTCGGGATCGACAGCTGGGCGGTCGACCACGGGCTGCTGGACGCCGACGGTGCGCTGCTGGGCAACCCGGTGCACTACCGGGACGCCCGGCACGCGACCGCGGTGCCGGCGGTGCACGCCGTCGTCCCGCCCGAGGAGCTGTACCGGGTCAGCGGCCTGCAGCACCTGCCGTTCAACACGGTGTTCCAGCTGGCCGCGGCACGGGGGACGGCGCAGGCTGCCGCGGCCCGGACGGCGCTGCTGGTGCCCGACCTGCTGGCGTACTGGCTCACCGGTGCGGTCGGCGCAGAGGTCACCAACGCCTCGACCACCGGGCTGCTCGACGCCACCACCCGGGAGTGGTCGGAAGAGCTCGTCGACCGGCTCGGGTTCGACCGCGCCCTGTTCCCCCCGCTGCGGCAGCCGGGGGAGCGGCTGGGGGAGCTGACCGGCGAGGTCCTGGCCGAGACGGGGCTGACCGGGCCGGTGCCGGTGGTCGCAGTCGGCTCGCACGACACGGCGTCGGCGGTGGTCGGCGTCCCGGCGGCGACCGAGAAGTTCGCCTACGTCTCCTGCGGCACCTGGTCGCTGGTCGGCGTGGAGCTGGAGAAGCCGGTGCTCACCGAGGCCAGCCGGGCCGCCGGCTTCACCAACGAGCTCGGCGTCGACGGCACGGTCCGCTACCTGCGCAACGTCATGGGGCTGTGGCTGCTGCAGGAGTCGCAGCGCACCTGGGCCGCGTCCGGGCTGCCGGCCGACCTGCCCGACCTGCTCGCCGCCGCAGCCCGGGTGCCGGCGTTCACCGCACTCGTCGACCCCGACGACCCCCGCTTCCTGCCGCCCGGCGACATGCCGGCGCGGATCGCCCAGGCCTGCGCCGAGACCGGCCGGACGCCGCCGCAGAGCCAGGCCGAGACGGTGCGCTGCATCCTCGACAGCCTGGCGCTGGCCTACCGCCGCACGGTCCGGCGAGCCGCCGAGCTCTCCGGGCGGGACGTCGAGGTCGTGCACCTGGTCGGCGGGGGAGCGCGCAACACCCTGCTGTGCCAGCTCACCGCCGACGCCTCCGGGCTGCCGGTGCTGGCCGGGCCGGTGGAGGCGGCCGCCCTCGGCAACGTCCTCGTCCAGGCCCGCGGCCTCGGCGTCCTCTCCGGCGGGCTGCCCGAGCTGCGGGCGCTGCTGCGGAACACGCAGGACGCGCAGCTGTACCTCCCGACCCCGGGCAGCGCATCGGGCTGGGACGCCGCGGAGGCACGGCTGGCGCACTGACAGCGCCAGGCCGAGCGCGTCGAGCGGTCCACGGCCACGGCTACGGCCACGGCCCACCTCGCGACGACGCCCTCCGCTGCGCGCGTGCAGCGGAGGGCGTCGTCGTGGGGGAGCGGCGCTCCGCGCGCCTGCTCAGCGGACGAGCACGTCCGGCCGGGGGAGTCCGAGGCGGTCGGGCGTGGTCGGCCACACGTCGTCCGCGGTGAGGACCTCCAGGCCGCCGTCCCCCAGCAGCACGGTGTCCTCCGTCTTCACCCCGGGGGCGGACGGGTTCCAGGCGAAGGCCTGCCACTGCACGATCGGCACCGCGCTGTCCGGGGTGGCCACCGGGTCACGCCCGGCGTAGCCGGTCGGCCCGCCCTGGTGGTGCCGGGTCCACTCGTCGGAGTCGAAGCCCTGCTCGCCGTAGGCGCGGACCCCGGCGGTGAACACCTCGCCGAGGGTGCTCCCGGGCCGGGTGGCCGACAGGAAGGCCGTCTCGACCGCGCGGATCCGCGAGACGGCGTCCGTCCCGGCCGGGCCGAGCGGAGCGAAGGACACCCACCGCGTCGCGTTGGCGATCAGCCCCGAGCGCCGTGCGCACGCGACGAGCATGACCCGCCGGCCCAGGACGCCGGTGGTGGGCAGCGCGTGCCGGAAGGCGAGCCGCTCCTCGCCGGCGACGAGGACGACGACCGGGTCGGCCCCGCGGGCGATCAGCTCGCCGCCCAGGCGGGCCGCGGCCTGCCGCTCGGTCGTCCCCGGCTGCAGCGTGAGCGCGGTCGCGGTCAGGGCCTCGGCGGTGTCCCGGCCCAGGGACCGGTAGCGCGCGCGTTCGCCCGGGAACAGCGCCGCACGAGCGGCCCGCAGGCCCTCGGCCGCCGCCGGCTCGTCCTCGTGGAGCACGCCCGGTGCACCGGGGGCCAGGTCCGGGCCGAGCAACGGCTCCCACCAGTCGGTGACCCGGACGGCGACGTCGTCGGGCAGCTCCTCGGCGACCAGCCGGTCGACCTCGTTGGTCGGCACGACGACGGTGTCGCCGTCCGGATCGACGACGACCGCGAGCACACCGCGCTCCGCGGACAGCCGGACCGCCGGACGGGCGCCGTCGAGATACCAGGACAGGGTCCCGACGCCGGTCAGCACGAGCCGTTCGTGCCCGGAGCCGTGCAGCAGGTCCAGCACCCGCTGCCGCTTGCCGGCGCGGTCGGCCGCCGAGTGCGGTGCCAGGATCTCGGGCACGTGCTCCTCCGCCGGGCTCAGCCGAGGGGACGGGTGCTGTCG
>Ga0196965_1000811_pt1 | contig 14713 bp, 11 predicted proteins | sample S1_20metaG_FD_148668 | JGI IMG/M metagenome (GOLD analysis project Ga0196965, IMG submission 148668) | Soil microbial communities from Anza Borrego desert, Southern California, United States - S1_20 | ecosystem: Environmental > Terrestrial > Soil > Desert | place: USA: California | collected... | reverse complement strand
TATCCACCGGGAAAAGAGATTTTCCGCGCTTTTGATTCCTGTAGTTTCGAGGATGTCAAAGTCGTAATCATTGGTCAGGATCCATATCATGGCCCCGGACAAGCAAATGGATTATGTTTCTCGGTGCGGGATGGCGTGCGTGTGCCGCCTTCACTTCAGAATATTTTTAAGGAAATTAAATTGGATTTGGGTAAACCCATCCCCGTCTCTGGCGACCTTGGTCGCTGGGCAGATCAGGGAGTACTTTTACTAAATGCTACATTAACGGTTCGCGGATCTTCTCCGGGATCACACCAGAAAAAAGGGTGGGAGGAATTTACCGATCAGATAATTCGAACAATCTCAGATGAGAAGGAGCATGTTGTTTTTCTATTGTGGGGTGCTTATGCACAAAAGAAAGGAGAGGTGATAGATCGAAAGAAACACCTGGTCTTAATGAGTCCTCACCCATCACCTTTCTCCGCCGATCGCGGTTTTTTCGGATGTAAACACTTTAGTAAAACCAATGAGTACCTGCGAAGTAAAGGGTTGAAGGAGATTGATTGGTGATGGTGATTGGGTTCAAAGTTCGAAGTTCATGGTTCAAGGTTGGATTTCGAAAATGACGTGCTTTGGTGAAACTGTTTGAGGTTCGAAGTTTGAGGTTTGAGGTTAGGTTACTAAAAATTTATTGGTTTTCGAGAACGAATAGTTTTCGCTATATCGAGACACGCACAGGTTATTGGCCAACAAACTCGAGGCTCGAAGCTCATAGGTTGAAACGCGAGGCGAGTTCCAGGTTCAAAATTCAAGTTCAAAGAGATAATAAGTTTGTTGTTTAGTTAGATTTACTCCGAATTTTAAATTTGAACATGAATCTTTATTTACTTTTAAACTCAAAAATTTCGTACATCGAAAGGCAACTTCAAACGTCATACAGTTTCAAACCCAGCGTTTCGCCCTCCAATTTTGAACTCTTTTTAAAAGTCGATAGGAGTGATTTCCCATCCATAGCTATCACGAAGTACTTGCAGTTTTTGTAGCGCAACTTCGTTTGGAGGCCCGGCAAGTTGATCATCTCCGGGTTCACCAGGAATTGATGTGTATAAAAGACCCAATTGTCCATAAGAAATTTCATTGGCAATTGAATTCGCATAGATATTCTCAATTAGCAAACTCACCTCAGTCGTACTTAAGCGCGATCCACTTATACTAATATCTTCAAGATTCGGGGAAGTCGGCGCGATTATTCTTTCCGTTCCCCTACACTCAAAAACATGCAGCTTTCTGAGGCGCTTACATTGAGATAAATCTATTACTTTTGGAGTAAGGGCTAATGCTAATTCGAATTCAATAAGGCCGCTAAGTAGTGATAGATCAAACTCTTCAAAATTTGCATCGTTATAAAATCCCGTAAGTACCCTTGCGTTAGCAAGGTCGCCTGAAATATGAATTGTATATCGTTTTCCGCTGGCATACTCATGATTAAAATCAGTGATATTTTCTTCAATTGTCCCATCACCCCAGTTAATAGAAAAGCCGGTCCCAGTTGCATCTGAAAGATAGAAATTGAGACTTCTATTCATGGTATAAAAAGGAGTTATAATTGTCATACCTGGTTGTAGGGTAACATTAAGAGTTCCTCCATTCAATTCTTGAATCAATGAGGAGTATGAGACTTGACGTTCATATGCCAAAAAACCTTGTTTACTTATACGCATAATATAAGTTTCATCTGGATCAAGTTTAAAGCCTACTCTATTTATCTGGGCCGCAAGGTTGGTGGTTTGAAGCAACGGAGCGTCCTTCTCAAATGTCAATTTGGCCTCAGTCAGTTTAGGCCCGTTCATAGTGGCGGCAAAAACGGCCACATTAAGAGGATGGACTACGTCAATTGTAAAAGATACGTAACCAAATGCTTCCGGCGTGCTTTGCGTAACATCCATTACTTCCATTTGTAAGGTACGAACAGCACCAGAATTGACAACAAAATCCACATCGAGTGGATTTATGACATACTTTTCATACATCGATCCCCTTCTTGGAGTGGCAAATAGAATTTCGTCAGTTTCATTGATAATCATAAAATCGGTGATCTTATAGGCACCCGGAATAAGTTCCAATGGAGCTGTAATTACACTTCCCCCAATATGCAGCAATTCAACTTCAACGAAAGACAGTATAATTAGTCCAGAATTCGTTTCTATACTTAGCCGGAGTGTTGCACCTAAAGGAATTTCAGAAGGAGATGCTATTTTTCCTCCGGTATTTCTGGTTTCATTAAGACCTAATATAAATTGGACTTTTTCTTTTTGTTGATTCGTTTCTTCTCCGCAACTATTTACCAGAACCGCTGTGGAAATTAACCAAAGTAACTTTAGGACTTTCATAGACGTATTGATCAACGGGTTTATTTGGTTTAATGCTAGTATAATAAAGGTATGAGAATTTTCCTCTTGTCAAACGATCTTGAATTTTATTTGTTTATTCACAAATCACTTTTTGAATCCCTATCGTATCGTCGGTTATCCTAATTTAATTTCCAGCAGCATCCAAAATTTGGGAAGCTCTACGTTTCGAAATACGACCTTGTACCACGAACGATGAGTTTCAATGATAGTTGTTTAACCTTGCGCCATGCACTGTGACGGAGTATATGCGCACGGCAACGAGACATGGTTTACAATTGACTGGAGGGTCAAAACGACGGGTATGCGAAAACTGGTTGATGTAGTTTGCTGAAACTTTCTCGGTTTTCGAGAACGAATGAAGTTTTCGGTTGCATGGAAAAACGCATAGGTTATTGACCAACAAACTCACCAACTCGCAGCTTTTTCGATTCTGCCAGTGCGTTGTTTTTACCTCCGTTCGGGGGATCCTTCTGCGGGCTTTGTGCTGCGCACATGCGCGCATCAGTATGACGGTACAATGGGGTTACAAACATGAAACATCAAACATGAAACATGAAACATGAAACATCAAACATGAAACATCAAATATCAAACCTCAAACCTCAAACATCAAACAACTGGCACGAGCCCATCGTTCTCGAAATCCAACCTTAAACTTTGAACCATGAACTTTGAACTATTCAATAAGTTTAAAGAACCTGTTCCATCGGATTTTGTTGAAGAAGCTTGCGTTGGAATCCAGTGATAGCCAGATGAAGAAAGCTTTTCCGACGATGTGATTTTCGGGAACAAATCCCCAGTATCTTGAGTCGAGGGAGTTGTGTCGGTTATCACCCATCATGAAGTAGTAATCCTGGTTGAAAGTGTACTGCTGTACCTCTTGTCCATCGATGAAGAGTTTGTTTCCTTCAATCTTTACATCTTCATTGAGATCGTAGAGTTGGATGGTTTGTCCGTAGATGGAAAGTGTTGAATCGTTGATGGCAATGGTGGCGCCTTTTTTGGGAACCCAGAGGGGACCGAAGTTATCGCCGTTCCAGTTGAATTTGTGGGGGCCGCGCTCGTGATAAAACGGAAATGCACTACCACCGGTTTCTTCGTTATCCCTTTCAATCGACACAATATAGGGAAGCTTGGCCTCTTTAATCTCTTCGTATTTTTCCTGTGTTAATACGATAGAATAACGGACATTATTGTTTTGTAAAAATTGGGGCTGGTTTGTGAAGTCTTCCATCCCGATTTCAAATTTTTCAAAATTGCGTTCACTGATGCGGTCTTTCGAAACGATATTGTATTTGAACTGCATCTCAGGTGGGTTAGGAGAGGCTGTTCCATTGATATAAACCTGACTGTTGCGAATCCGCAAGGTATCTCCTGGGATGGCGACACAACGTTTAATGTAGTTTGTTTTAAGATCAACAGGATAGTCAACACCTTCGTTGAGAAACTGTGGTGGCACATTAAAGACTACAACATCCTCACGCTTCACGTGCGTGAGACCTGGTAATCTGTATTGTGGTAATTTTATCCACTCTACATAAGAAGGGATATTCGTGAACCAGATCTTCTGATGTGTAAGCGGCATTTGAATCGGAGTGGAGGTGGTTCGTGTTCCATAGTGGAACTTGCTTACAAAAAGGAAGTCCCCAACGAGCAGGGAATTTTCCATTGACGGTGTCGGAATGGTATATGCTTCCATAATGAGCCACCGGATCAATGTAGCCGCAATTACCGCAAACAGAATAGCATCCCACCATTCCCGTGCTTTCGACTTCGGCTTTTGTTCCTTTTCGTCTTTACCTTCTTTTTCCCAAAACTTCCAGTTCATGATCTTATTTTTCAAAATTTCAATAATCTTTTTAAGGCTTCACGGTCAATGTCGTTTAGTTAAGCTTGTTTTTTATGGCCTCACCTTGCGCTTTCCAAAGGAGAGGGTTTATGAAAGCTTAATTCAACGACATTAGATTTCCAATTCCCAATTCCTATTACCTAATGCCCCAATACCTAATGCCCCAATACCCAATACCTAATATCTAATGAATGTCCACAAATAACGTAATTTAAGCCAATCTCTATCGTTAGTCGCAAACAACCACTTAGAATTTCAAGAAATCATCCATAGTTAATACACCTTTTTTATCGCGCATCCATTCGGCCACCAGCACAGCTCCTTTTGCGAATCCTTCACGGGAGTGAGCGATGTGCTTTATTTCAATATCATCAATGCCAGATGCGTATTTTACAACATGTGTTCCGGGTACATCAGCGATCCTGAAAGACTTAATGAAGAGGTCACCGGCGACATCGGTTTCTTCATTCACCCATTGTTTTTTTCTGCCGAGATGTTTTAATACACCCTCAGCCAGCGTGATGGCTGTTCCACTGGGCGCATCTTTCTTTTGTGTATGATGAATTTCATCCATCTCGACGTTATAATCCTCAAAGGAACGCATGATCCTCGCAAGATATTCATTCATCTTAAAAAAGATATTCACACCCAGGCTGTAATTAGAAGCATAGAAGAATGCACCGTTTGTATCGGCGCATAGTTTTTCAATGGCTGGTTTTTTATCCAGCCATCCTGTTGTGCCACAAACAACGGGGATATGCTTCAGTAATGTCTTTCTAACATTGTCGTAGGCTGCATCCGGATGAGAGAACTCGATGGCTACATCGCCTTCGGCTGATTCCAATTCATGTGCATTATCAATATCGATGCGGGCGGAGATCTGGTGACCACGTTCAAGGGCAACACGCGCTATGATTTTGCCCATTTTACCGTAGCCGAGGAGTATTATTTTCATGAAGGACCTTAGCGTTTGATGTTTAAATGCTGTCGTAATATTACGACGGATGCGAAGATAACAGAAAGATTAAAAACGAATAATGAGTGCGACGCCGGTTTGTCGCCCGATCAGTGAATTTTGTTCCATCATCGGTTCTATGCTCACCCGGAGGTTGGGATTAAGATCAAATTCTTTGAGGTGGGCATCTACGTGGGCGTCAATGATTTGCAGGATATACATACCACCCATTAGGATAATCATAAAATCCCTTTCACGCTTGGCCCGGTCTACGGCAACACGATATCCGCGCGTAGTGGTGGGGGTTCCTTCCCGAATTTCGTTTTCCCCAATGCCTTGTTCCAGGTTAATAAACAACTCGTGTTTGTATTCCTTGTAAAGTCCATCATAGAAATTAAGTCCATAACCAATCGCAACAAAACCACCATAGACCAGCGGAAGCTTCCAGTATTTTTTGTTGTAGATCTGACCCAAACCCGGAAGAATGGCAGCATACAATAACGCCTTACGCGGATTGTAGCGGGTAGCATACGATTTTATTAAAGTGGTATCTTTTTGCTCCACAACTACCTCGCGTTCGATAATGACGGAATCTTCCTGCGCAAAGGAAACGAGATTTACCGCAAGCAACAAGAAAAGTATAACCGATGTCTTTGCCATATTTCGTGGCGCAAAGGTAAGAGAAAACCGCAAAACTTAGTGGCGTTAACCGTTCGTCATCTTCAGGATGTCGAGAATGCGATTCAGATCTTCTACTGAAAGAAAAGGAATTTTAATTTCGCCCCTTTTGCCGTCGCTCTTTACTACAACACGGGTGCCAAAGTATGAAGAAAGTTTAGATTGCAATTGTCCTATTTCGCGCGAAGCAGCAGGTTGTTGGGAAGTGCTGGAATCTTTTGAGGGCTTTTCCGACATTTCGCGTACAAGTTCTTCTACTTTTCGAACCGAAAGATCTTCGGCTAATGTCTTTTTAAATATATAAAGCTGCTGATCCGGATTTTCAATGCTGATGATGGCACGCGCCTGGCCCATGGATAATTTGTTATCACGAACAGCGATCTGTATATCGGGTGGGAGTTTAAGTAAACGCAGGTAGTTTGTTACCGTGGTCCTGTTCTTACCAACACGCTCCCCGAGTTCATCTTGTTTAAGACTGCATTCGGTGATGAGGCGTTGATAGCTCAAGGCAATTTCTATGGCATTCAGGTTTTCACGCTGGATGTTTTCAATTAACGCCATTTCCAGCATCTGCTGATCATCCGCAGAGCGGATATATGCAGGGATTGCTTTTAATCCCGCGAGTTTCGATGCCTGGAATCGACGTTCACCCGAAATTAACTGGTATTGATGCTGCGACAATCGACGTACGGTGATAGGCTGGATTATGCCATGCACCGTGATTGATTCAGCTAATTCAAGTAGCGCTTCCTGATCAAAATGCGTTCTTGGCTGAAACGGGTTGACTTCAATCTCTTCGATCGGAATTTCGGCAATGCCACTGGCGGGAACAACGGTAGGGGTAGGCGTTGGTGTACTGGTACGTTCGAGATTAACAGGAATCTCAACTTCGAGTTTGTCGTCGGAAGAGTTGTCGCTTAGCAAAGCGCTCAGGCCTCTTCCCAATGCTTTTTTCTTACTCATTTTTTATATTTTATAAGTCGTTCATCAAGGGTTTTCACAAGGAAAGATGAAGCATTAAGTGAATGCATGGAGTCATCCTCAATTGCACACAACTTAATGTGACTTTAGTGACACATTTATTTACCACTACCATTTGCCGACATGCCATTCTTCGCCAGTATTTCGTGTGCGAGATTCAGGTAACTGATCGCACCTTTGCTTTCTGCATCATGAACGATCACAGGTAATCCAAAGCTTGGCGACTCGCTTAATTTTACGTTGCGTGGAATAATGGTTTTGAATGTCATTTTCTGGAAATGCGTTCGCACTTCCTCCACCACCTGGTTACCCAGACTGGTCCTCGAATCATATAACGTAAGGAGAATGCCTTCTATTTCAAGCTTTGGGTTAAGTCTTGTTTGAATGATTTTAATCGTATTCAACAGTTTTCCGAGACCTTCCAGCGCGAAGTATTCACACTGTACCGGAATAATGATCGCATCCGCAGCTGTCAGGGCGTTGATGGTGATCAGTCCCAGGGAAGGAGAGCAGTCAATGATGATGAAGTCATAATCATCTTTCACTTTGGCGAGAGCCTCACGCATTTTTTCCTCCCGGCGTTCGATGTTTACCATTTCTACTTCAGCCCCAACAAGGTCGATGTGTGACGGAAGTATATCAAGATACTTTAATTCGTTTTTTACAAGTGCGTCTTTTGGATGAACCCCATCCACCATACATTCGTAAATTCCCTGTTCGATGTCTTTCGGATTTTGTCCTAAGCCTGAAGTAGAATTCGCCTGGGGATCAGCATCAACCAGCAACGTCTTCTTTTCGAGTACAGCAAGACTAGCCGCCAGGTTAATAGCTGTAGTAGTTTTACCAACACCGCCTTTTTGGTTGGCAATTGCAATGATTTTTCCCATTCCTTCTTCGTGACGTTTAAAAAATATAATAGTCCGCACCGCGGGAAGGCAAATATAGAGCAAAACTGACGTGCGCGTGGAACACCGTGGAACATATTATCCACAATCGGTTCACACCTCAATCGTCTCAAGGATGAAGCCTGGCAGGCTTTGTTTCAGAATATCCACGATCCTCTTTCAAAATCCGATTTACGGCGTGGGGATAATTTGTGGACAACTTTGTTTGAGTTTAAGGTTTGTTCGGGTTTTCGGTAAGCTTCAGGCTGCAGTTTAAGCTTCAAGGTGTTTGCGAGTATTGATGTGTTTGCAAAATAGCTTCGAGCTGTGAGCTTCGAGTTTGTCCCTCCTCGTTACCGTCATCCTGATGCGCGCATGTGCTCAGCACAAAGCACGCAGAAGGATCTCCCAGCACGGAGGCGAAAACCACTCGCTGGCAGAATCGAAAGAGCTCGAGTTGGTGAGCAGCAACTTATAAGTTTTTCGATCTCCCGCAAGAATTACAAATCAGTTCCCGCCTGATTTCAGGAGGGACCGATCTTCCGACTTGTCGGAGGATCAGGGTGGTTAAGAAGAAGCTTCGAGCTGTGAGCTGCGAGTTTGTTTGGTAGTAACTTATGTGTTATCAACAACTCCCGCGTTTCCTGGTTTTGTCTGACGAATCATTTTTTTTCGTTGTTCCGGGGATCCTTCTGCATGTCTGTGCGTCACACAGACGCATCAGGATGACGGTAACGAAGGGGAACCTCCAACACGTGGCACAAGCCCTTCTCGGACAACCTCAAACCTCAGACATCAAACCTCAAACAATCTGCACACGCCTATCGTTCTAGAAATCCAACCTTGAACTATGAACCATGAACTTTGAACTATTTCTTCTTCTTCCGTTCGTCTCCTGATTTCTTACGCGCTTCTTCGCTTGCTTTGAGGGCATCTTCCAGCTTGGACATAAATTTGGATTTCTTTCCGCCACCAGCGGCGTTCTTTTTCCTGTTCTCTTCCATGATAGCACGAATCTTATCTTCGTCGACGAAACGTTTGATCACCACTTGTTGAATAAATGTGATCAGCGTACTTACTGTGTAATAAAATGTAAGACCGGCAGAGAAGGAATTTAATACGAAAAAGAAAATCACGGGCATTACGTACGACATGGTCTTCATCGGTCCCTGAACTGATGAAATTTGGTTGTTCTGCCAGGTGTAGATCAGGGTGGTAATGGTCATTAATACCGTGAACAAACTGATGTGGTTTCCGAGAAACGGAACGGTGAATGCAAAATTTATCACCGAGTCGTAGGTGGAAAGATCTTCTGCCCATAAGAAGGGTTGTTGACGCAATTCGATACTGGCCGGGAACAAATAGAACATAGCAAAGAGAATCGGCATCTGTAACAATACCGGTATACAGCCACTGATGGGATTAACACCAACCTGTTGATACAACTTCATTTGCTCCTGTTGCACCTTGGTCATGTCTTCACCGACACGTTCCTTGATCTCATCAAGTTCGGGTTTAAGCACTTTCATTTTCGCCATGCTTAAAAACGACTTGTAGGAAAGCGGGAACAATACCAGCTTTAATAAGAACACCAGGATGACAATGATCAAACCATAATTACTGATGAACCCCGTGAGATAGTGGAATACAGGAAATATCACAAACTTGTTGATCCAGTAAACAGGAGGCCACCCCAGGTAAACATTTTTTGAAAACCGATCTGCTACTTTTCCGATGCCCTGATAATCATTCGGACCAAAATAGAATTTAAAATCAGCTTTGCCATTCGTCAATGTTTCTTTTGGAATCGCCAGTTTGATATTGGCACGTTTCACCTGCTTTGGGTCACTTTGATTTACTGCAGTCTGAATCTCGCCAGAAGGAAAATTAGAAGAAGTAGAAATCAATGATGCAAGGAAGAATTTTTGTTTGATCGTCACCCAACGCACCGGTGTGGTGAATGACTCAATTTCGTTGTCTGTACTGGTTTCGGATAAATTATCAAAGTCATCCTCTTCCGGCAAGTAATAAGTAATTGTTGTATTGTTGCGGGTGTCGGTAAGATCTTTTTCCATCAACTTCACGATGTTATTCCACTGAAAGTTCAATGGCCCGTTTGCCAGTTGCTGATCAAATCCTTTGCTATCGAGTTCGTATTTGATTTCATATCCGTTATCCGGAATCGCGTACGTCTGCGTGAATGAAGCGCCTGAGCTTAACTGTACGGTGAATGATAAAACCGTAGTATCACCGTTTCTGCTTTGTGCCGTTGTGTAGAATAATTTATAAAGATCAATATCCTTACCGTTGTATTTTGACAGCAGTTGAAATTGATTCGTTTCAGGCGTGATCAGCTTTAAAGGTTGCTGTCCATACGTTCTGTATTTTTTCAGTTCAAGATCTGTTATAATTCCACCTTTGCTGCTGAAAGCAATGTTCAGAAACTCGGTTTCAACCCGGGTGATTTTTTCTTCGCCGGCAAACGCAGATGAAAGATCACCATATGTTTGTGCAAGAACGCTGTCAGAAACGATCGGTGTGTTTTGTTGTACGGAATCTTCAACGGTTTGTCCGGAAGTCTCTGGTTTATTGGCCTGTTGTGTTTGAGGAGTCGGCGCCGGCGAAAACCAAAGGAAGTAAACCATCAATACCCCGGCAATCAACGTAAGCCCTATCGCAGAATTTCTATCCATTTTCTTGTTTGATGTTTGATGTTTAATGTTTGAGGTTTGGTGGCGTTATACTACAGGTATGGTTCTTCGAGTTCATGGTACTTCGTTCCTTTGATCGAAGAAGTTTTAAGGTATTGCATGAAGCCATTTAGCTTTTTGCCTATTATAAGTGCTTTTTCCGTAAGATCGGTTAACATTGGTTCTGTTATATACTTTCTGTCAAATGCCCTGTATAATTGAGATCGTGATTCACCTGCTGAAGCTTTAGCAATAGCCAGAAATTGTATAAACTCTCGCGTTCCACCACGTTCGAAACCTTCTGCAATATTATCCATTATAGAACCTGACGATGCATTGATTTGGTTTTTTAGTTCAAAGTCTTTTGCAAAACTTCCCGATACCGTAATTTCAAAAACTTCCTTTGCGAACACCCTTGCCAGTTGCCACACTTCAATATCTTCAAAACACGTTATCGTAGCCATAAATAAATCTTTTAATCAAAACCAATAACCTCAAACTTCAAACCTCAAACTTCAAACTTCCAACCTCAAACCTCAAACCTTTAACCTTTAACCTCAAACCTTTGTTCTTTTGAAATCCATCGCTGCCGCTACGAACTTAACAAAGAGCGGGTGAGGGTTTACTACGGTGCTTTTGAGTTCGGGGTGGTATTGAACACCTACGAACCACGGGTGGTCTTTTAGTTCAACGACTTCTACCAGGTTTGATTCAGGGTTTACGCCTACTGCTTTTAAACCCGCTTCTTCCATTTGTTCAAGGTATTTATTGTTGAACTCATAACGGTGGCGGTGACGTTCATGAATCTGACTTTCACCATAGGCGTGATGGGCTTCGATCCTTATTTAAGTTTGCAGGCATACGAACCAAGACGCATTGTCCCGCCTTTGTTGGTAACCTTTTTTTGTTCCTCCATCATGTCGATGACAGGATTTTTTGTTTTGGGATTCAACTCGGTGGTGCTGGCATCCAGTTTCAAAACATGCCGCGCAAATTCAACAACACAACACTGCATACCGAGGCAAATTCCAAAGAATGGTATTTTATTCTCCCGCACATGACGAATGGCTTCGATCTTTCCTTCCAGTCCGCGTTCTCCAAACCCCGGTGCAACGAGTACACCATCGAGTCCCTTAAGTGCGGTTTCTACCGATTCTTTATAGATGTCTTCCGAAGAGATCCATTTGATCTTCACTTTGCAGTCGTTCTGAGCACCGGAGTGAACAAAAGCCTCGGCGATGGATTTATAGGCATCCGGAAGCGAAACGTATTTTCCTACGATGCCAATAGTAACTTCATCCAACGGATTCTTTAATCGTCCTAGGAAAGTTTTCCATTGTTCGAGATCAGGTTCTTCTTTAGAGGTAACTTTTAGTTTGGTGAGTACACGTTCGTCAAGCTTTTCCTTACGCATCAGAAGGGGTACATCGTAGATGGTTTCCGCGTCCATGGCTTCGATCACCGAGTTAAGATGAACGTTGCAGAATAACGCCAGTTTCTTGCGGATGTCCATCGGCAACGGTTTTTCTGTACGGCCTACCAGAATATCGGGCTGAATCCCAGCTTCCAGTAACTCTTTTACAGAGTGTTGCGTAGGTTTAGTTTTTAATTCTTTGGCAGCATTCAGGTAGGGGAGCAGGGTAAGGTGAATAACAATGGCATTGTTCGAGCCAAGTTCCCATTTTACCTGGCGTACTGCTTCAATAAATGGAAGTGACTCAATATCACCAACACAACCGCCGATTTCGGTAATGATAAAATCATATTCGCCACTTTCTCCTAATAAAAAAATATTTCGTTTGATTTCGTCGGTGATGTGGGGGATTACCTGAACCGTTTTTCCGAGGTATTCGCCTTTGCGTTCCTTGGTGATCACATTATTATAGATCCTTCCGGTGGTAACGTTATTCGATTGTGAGGTCTTGATGTTGAGAAAGCGTTCATAATGCCCAAGGTCGAGGTCAGTTTCCGCGCCGTCTTCGGTAACAAAACATTCACCGTGCTCGTAGGGATTTAATGTACCCGGGTCAATATTTAAATAAGGATCAAATTTTTGGATCGTGACTTTAAAGCCCCTGACTTGCAGGAGTTTAGCCAGTGAAGCCGCAATAATTCCCTTCCCCAAAGATGAAGTTACCCCACCCGTTACAAAAATATACTTCGCAGTTGTTGACATAATTAAATATAGACCCGCCTTAAAAACGGGGGCAAAGGTAGGGTTTCAGGCGCGGAGTTTAAAGCGCTTGCTGGAATTATGTTGGGTTTTGGTTCTTTCGGTGATTTTGCTTGAGCTGCAGGCTTCAAGCTTTAAGCTGCAAGGCGTTGGCAGTATTCTTAGGAGATTTTTTTAAGCCTCGAGCTATGAGCTTCGAGCTGCGAGCTTGTTTGGTCTTAGCGGCGTGTTTTTCGCTACTAATGGGAGTTGGTTGGTTTCGAAAACTTGTCAGTTTTCGGAAACCAACCTCAAACATCAATCGCGCACTTCAAACGGTTCAGCAAAACCTGTCGTTCTCGCACTCCAAACTTGAACTTTGGACTTTGAACCATGTACCTGTCCCCTCGTTACCGTCATTGTAATGCGCGCTTGTGCTTGCACAACGCATGCAGAAGGATCCCCCGGAAGGGAGGTAAAAGCCGCTCACTAGCAAAATCGAAGAAGCTCCCGAGGTGGTGAGCAGTAACTTATAAGTTTTCGAACTCCTGTAAGCATTACAAATCACTTCCCGCCTGATGTCAGGAGGGACCAATCTTCCGACCTGTCGGAGGATCAGGGTGGTTAGGAGAAGCTTCGAGCTGTGAGCTGCGAGCCACGAGTTTGATGGTCTGTAACTTAGGTGTTACCGACAACTTCCGTGTTTCCTGGTTTTCTAAATTAAAAAACATTCGATGGGTTCATGTTCAGGAACTCCTGCCATGGAATTCCACTATTTCCGATTAATAAAATTCTATCTGGTTCATATTGTTTCTTAAAAGCATCCATTCCTTTCGCTTTCTGCGTTGCTCCACTTTTCACTTCGATACCGATTACCTTGCCTTTTTTTTCCAGCACAAAATCAATTTCATCGTTTCGGTGTCTCCAATAAGTAACTGTATATCCTTCCCTCAACTGGTGATTTACGAGGTGCGCTCCAATCGCCGCTTCAACCCATCTACCCCAAAGATCAGGTTGCAATTTCACTTCAGTTAAACTTGCAGCTTGTTGTGCTGTCATCAATGCCGTGTTGTGAACCTGAAATTTTGGACTCGATGATCTTTGTCGTAATTCCTCTCCGGTAAATTTTTCAATCCCAGCCAGCAACCCAGCTGTGTCAAGCAAATGAAGGTAATGCGCCAGCGTTGTTGTGTTACCCGCATCTTGTAGTTGTCCAACAATTTTTGTGTACGAGAGAATCTGACCTGAATATAAGCAACCCAACTCAAACAACTTTCGAAGCAACGCCGGTTTATCAACCCGCGTGAGCATCAGGATATCCTTTGAGATACTCGTCTCAATCAATGCATCGTTGACATATTTTTTCCACCGATCTTCATCAGTAACCAGACTTGCCGCGCCGGGGTATCCGCCGAACCAAACGTACTGTTCAGGCGTGAAGTCGAATGCCTTCTGCATTTCAGTAAATGACCAATGTCCAAGATAAGTAGTTTCGAAGCGGCCTGCCAGTGATTCAGTCAAACCTTGTTGAAGAAGTAATCGCGAAGAGCCAAGTAGAATCACTTTAATGTTTCTCTTCTTTCGCGTGTCCTCGTCCCAAAGCTTTTTTACGATCTCACTCCAGTTGCTGATCTCATCAATGGCAAGAATAAAATTTGTTGAGGCAGCGTTTTGGTGTTGAAGTCGAGCCGCCTCCCATTGTTGCTCAAGCCAAACATCCCCGGTGTTTGGAACCGCATCCGCAGACACCAATAAAAATGGCACTTTGAGCTTTTGTAAAACCTGCTCAGTCAGCGTACTTTTTCCCACTTGTCTTGGCCCCATGAGTACTTGAATGAACGCTCTGGGTTCTTTCAATCTCGCAGTAAGCTGCTGAAAATAAGGTCTTTGAAACATGTTTTTACAATTTACTCAATGTATTGAGTAAATATACTCAGTATGGTGAAAAAAAGAAAGACCAGCGTAGCTACGCGCCTTTGCACTGCGAGTTTCTAGTTTGTTAGCAATAACTTACGTATGTTTCTACCTGACCTCCTTCTGCGTGCCTGTGCCTGGGCACCAACGCTTTTAGGATGACGGTAACGAGGGGCGGGGCACCAGCCGCCTAACTTGATGAACCCTGAAACCAGAGCTC
>Ga0196965_1000810_pt1 | contig 14728 bp, 12 predicted proteins | sample S1_20metaG_FD_148668 | JGI IMG/M metagenome (GOLD analysis project Ga0196965, IMG submission 148668) | Soil microbial communities from Anza Borrego desert, Southern California, United States - S1_20 | ecosystem: Environmental > Terrestrial > Soil > Desert | place: USA: California | collected... | reverse complement strand
TTGATGATAATTCAAAGGTCGGTAACAACGACCGCCGACAAATCAGCAAACGCCTTATTTACCAAAACTCAGTGAAACCCTTATTTTAAGAGCAATTTTTTGTCTTGTTTTCAAGACAAAATGTGAGTGATCTACCTGGGATGTAGGAAAGTGAGTTGGCATTGGTAAGTCACCTTAAGGAATAATCAGGAAATGCAAAAGATGGATTACCGATAATATAGCCAAATCTTAAAGGACGGGCAAGAGGTGATCCTTCAGAACATTATTGTAATTTAGTAGGGAAAAAACAGATAATATGAATGTCCTGTTAGTTGATGATGACCCGGTATTCAATTTTGTTCACAAGAAGATACTCGAAGGAAGCGGTTTTGTACGTGAGGTAGATGTTGCGTTGAACGGTGAGGAGGCCCTGATGCTGTTTAATGAATATTTTTCAGGCACACGCATGCTTCCGGATTTGATCCTGCTTGATCTTAACATGCCTGTAATGGATGGTTTCAGTTTTCTTGATGCATTGAAAGGAATTCCTATGAAGAGGACTCATAACCTGGACATCGCTATTGTAACATCATCAAGCGATCCGCGCGATATCGCGAAAGCACAGACGTACGGTATCAAAAAATTTATGAACAAACCGCTTACGCCTGATTCCTTCCATGCACTTGTGGCGTGATGAAAAAAAACAGGTACATCGTCTATGTACCTGTTTTTTGATAGTTGGCTCCCTTGTTATAAGGGACAGTAAGATACTACAAAGCTTTTGCGCAAACTGGGTGAAATCTGCCGGCTGTCTTTTTTGTCGGTAAACTAAAGATAAACGCTAAATCTACTCTTTCACGATCCACTTTATTTGGATTCCTTCCGTTGTTTTGATTCTTACAACGTAAACTCCTTTATGCAGGTTTTCACCCTGTTCAAGGAAGCTGTCAGCCTGCATACGATGTTCCTCCACACCTCCACCCGTACGTGTGGTTACTACGAATCATCCTACAGTGCGAAAGAAATACGGTTGTCGACAGTGACGCTGTTTTTATGACAGGCCCCAATTTCGGTGTTATATTTTTGTATACCACTCTCTTAATAATGTGCGTTTAGATTCAGCTATCAATCGGCGTTCGGTCTCGTATGGATAACCGACAAAGATGTCTGGCCTGTTTTCTGTAATACACTACAGTGACCATTGCTCGTTTTCGCAAATTATGGCCTGTTTCTAGCAAATACGCAATCCTGGTCTTACTCGCGAAGGCGTCATTGTTGAAAAACGAACACCTGACTGTTCATAAATACTTTATCAGTGATGTAACCTTTTTACTTTAACGCGGTCTCCTTTTAAAACCAAACGCCTATGCTCTATAATATTTTCCTCACCTCCCTGCGAAGCCTTAAAAAGAATAAGATTTTCACTTTCCTGAATGTTGTTGGCCTTGCGGTCGGCATGGCTGTTTTTCTGTTAATAACAGCCTATGTAATTTTTCAACACAGCTACGAAAATTTTGTCGCTGACAAAGAAAATATTTACCGCGTTACGCTTACAACATATCTCAATAATGAACTCGTATTTAGTAGTGCAGAGAATTATCCCGGCGTAGGTCCCGCGCTGAAAAAGGAGTTTCCGGAAGTTGAGTCGTATGCGCGACTATACAACATGGGCTATAAGAACAATGTCATCATCACCAACGAGGATGCGCAGCCACAGCCAATTGCTTTCAAACACCGACGATTTCTTTACGCAGATTCTGCATTCCTTCCCATGATGGGTTATGAAATGATAAAAGGTGACGCGCGCACTGCACTTGCCTCGCCACTTCATGCCGTCATTTCCGAAAGCTATGCACGGATGTATTTTGGCAACGATGATCCAATAGGAAAAAACCTCCGGCTACAGGATGATGATTATAATAATGAGCTTGTGAAGATTACAGGCGTTTTCAAAGACCTTCCAGAAAACACGCATCTTAAATTTGATATCCTGTTTTCATACAAGACTTTGTTCGGGCGTTTTGAACAGGCACCGTTGCGATACGATCAGAGTTGGAGAAGAAAAGATATGTACACATTCATCCGCCTGCGTCCCGGCACAGATGCCCGCCAGCTCGAAAGTAAATTTGCAGCTATCGTTGATCAATACAATCCTGCTGCGAAAGAAAGGAATCAGCGCGATATTCTTGCACTGCAATCGCTGGCTGATATTCATTTGAAATCCAATCTTGCGGAAGAACCAGAAGTGAACGGTGACGAGCGGATCGTGAATTTTCTTTTCATCATCGGTATTTTTGTGATCGTGATCGCGTGGATCAACTACATCAACCTGGCTACAGCCAAATCGTTGGATCGCGCGCGGGAGGTTGGTGTGCGAAAGGTGATGGGCGCCGAAAAGGCGCAACTTGTGAGACAGTTCTTTGTTGAAGCAGCGATCATCAATCTGGTATCCATCCTGATTTCATTTTTGATCATTGCGCTGGTATTGCCTCAGTTCAATGCATTAACGGGATTGACTTTTTCGCTCACAGACTTCCTGACCAGTCAGTTCGTCTTGTTAGTTTCTTCATTGTGGCTTACCGGAACATTGCTGTCAGGGTTTTATCCTGCGCTGGTACTGTCTTCGTTTAAACCGGTTGTGGTGTTGAAAGGAAAGTTGAAGAATAGTACAAAAGGAGTGTTGTTAAGAAAAGGACTTGTCGTCGGGCAATTCATGGCATCGGTTGCGTTGATTGCAGGGACGCTGCTGGTGTACCGGCAACTGGACCACATGATGTCACAGGACATCGGTATGAATATCGATCAGGTTCTGGTCGTGGAACGCCCTGGTATATCATCGCGTGATCGAAGCGCTTTCAATTCTGCGGTAGATGTCTTCCGAAATGAGGTGAGAAAAGATCCTTCTGTTCAGGCATTGTCGACCTCCGCTACAATTCCTGGGAAGCAACGTGAGTACAAAGCGATCGTGAAACCGTACGGTGCTTCGGATGACAAGCAAGTGACGGTACGTTTCAATAGCATGGATTTTGATTTCCTCGAAGTGTTTAAAATGAAGTTGCTGGCTGGTCGTGCTTTTTCCATCGATCATCCTGATGATCCGGATACCGCCGTCATCATCACCGAATCTGCGGCACGGCAGCTTGGTTACAAAACACCGGAAGATGCTGTCGGGAACACATTAGCGATTGATCAATTTGAATGGTATCCTATCATTGTCGGCGTGGTGAATGACTATCATCAGGTTTCATTAAAGAAATCACTGGATCCATCGATGTTTTATTGCACTGCTTACAATGGTGAATTTTATTCGATGCGTGTCAACACGCAAAATCTTCCAACGACCATAGAGAACATCCGCAAAGCATGGCAGACGGCGTTTCCGGGAAATCCATTTCAATACTTTTTCCTGGATGAATACTTTAATCAGCAATATGAAAATGAACAGAAGTTCGGAAGCCTGTTCACAACGTTTGCAACATTGGCAATTGTGGTTGGGTGCCTCGGGCTGTTCGGACTTTCAGCATTCGCAGCAGCACAGCGCACGAAAGAAATTGGAATCAGGAAAACATTGGGTTCATCAACGCAGGGAATATTCTTGTTGCTCTCGAAGGAATATCTGGTATTGATCGCACTATCCGTCTTGCTGGCATCACCGATCGTTTGGTATATCATGTCGGGATGGATCAATTCCTTTCCATACCGTACCGATATTTCGATTGACGTATTCGTTATTGCCGGGGCTATTGTACTGCTGATCGCTATGTTCACTGTCAGCTATCAAACGTTGAGGGCCGCGAAAACGAATCCAGTCAACGCCTTGCGATATGAGTAATCAAGTCTAAACATTGCAGGCGGATTTATACTCAAAAAGAGGTATTTACTTTTTGCGGTTGATTTCGTTTCTTTAGTATAAGCTGCACATCGGTAATTTATTTACCCTCTCAAAGAGCAGTTATCGCAATTAGCTGCTCTTTTATTGCCTTTCAATGTTTAAACACACTTTATTGTCTCTTCTTTTTACAGACTAATTGCTTAGTAAAATTACACCGGATCGGGTTGTAATGAAATCATGACAACTTCCATTTAAACGATATCTAAAAACGAAATATTTGATTGGTGTTTAAACATGCGTCGTGACAGGGACGTAGGCGTAAACGAAAACTACATCGACGAAAAAGTGTAGCCTCCGATAAGCATTGGGAACGTGTTGGTTATTAACGAAGCATCGTCAATATTTGCTGCCGGGTAGCTAAGACCCCCTCTCTTCAAATTGCTTTTGATGCGTCCTGTGAGTAATCATAGGACGCGCATTAGTAAGTTATGACTCGTCGGTGCGTCGCCTGATGCTTAAGTAAATTCCTCCGACAACAACGATCAACACAAGCCATGACGATGCCATGGTTATTTTATTGCCGATCGTGTAGGCGCTAGGCTTAAATTCAAATTCAACTGTATGCTTACCCGCCGGCACATTCAATGCGCGAAGAATATAGTTTGCACGCATGATGTCGGCCTGCTGCCCGTCAATGGTTGCGATCCAACCTTCCGGATAATAGATTTCCGAAAAAACGACCAGGCCTCCGTTCGCGGACTGTGCCTCGTACTTCTGATAATTTAAACGAGATTCGGTTAATTCGATTTTCCCGTCAGGGCTGGTTCCAATCTCAGTTATCTTCATTTTTGATGCATCGATTACCGCCGTTGTACGCGTGTTTGTTGTACATGTTTGTGCAAGCTCTTCCGCCGGCGACTGAACCTTGATAATGTCGGAAACAAACCACGCGTTTCCGTTTGCTGAATTATTACGGATTACATTTTCTTTAGCCGGGCCATACGGCAGATATTTAATGTTGAGCATATTAAAGGTGCCGAGTCCTGAGAAGTCGAAATTTCCCTGTTGCGCCAGTGTGAAAAATTCCTGTGTTTCCTTGAAGAAACAGGAATCAATAAAGTCCTGATAGCGCCTGATCTTTGCGCCATGATATCCGCCGATGGATTGATGATAATAAGAGCTCCGGGCATCGGAAAAAATTCCAAATGGATTCTGCGGATCGATTGCAAATACCCGGTAATGCGATTCATCCTTCAATATTTCCTTGTCTGCTTCTGTCATCGCGAAATAAGTGTTGTCGCGTTTACGCTTGTAATTATCGTCTGTGAGGAAACGTTTATCAACCACAGCAAGATCGATCGTTATCATGAATGCGAGGAAAGCGTAAAAGAACGTCGGTGAAATCTTCTTGTACACCTCAAAATACAGCAATACAAAAATGGCCGTGATAAAGGCCGCGGATCGGATGGCATCGCTTCGCAGCAATGAAGCGCGATCACTTGTCAGCGCATTCAGGAACCAGGCTGGCAATTGTGATTCACTTTCTTTCATCATGTCGAGCATCCCGGCGAAAAGCACGAACACAACACATATCCCGGCCGTTGAAGCAAATGCGATCAGCAGTTTTCTTTTGTTGCCTTTGTTCAGGGTCTGGTTCATGACTTCATTTAGTCCGATAAATCCGAGCAATGGCATTGCAAACAGGATCATGATCATTGTAAAAGTCACAGAACGAAACTTGTTATACCCCGGGAAGTAATCAAACATCACGTAGTTGAAGGCAGCGAAATTTTCACCCCAACTCAGCATGATACCCAGCACAACAACTGACACAAGCCACCACACATACTTGCGCGGTGCGAAGGCAATACCCACAGCAAAAACGAACACGATGATCGCGCCTGCATAGTACGGTGCAGCGAGCCGTTGTGGCCCCCAGTATGCGGACGAGAAACGCGCGAGTTGATTTGCCGTTTGCTGATCACCTGAGCTTCGCAGGGCGGCGAGGGTTTTGGAGTCAGGGTCGTTCACCAGATAATTTCCACTACCGCCACCATAAAAATTCGGGATCAACAATGTAAATGGTTCCAGGATCCCATTACTGAATTCAAAGGCATACGTCTTCGATAAACCTGAAGCATTATCCTCCGTTGTGCTCTGCGTAGGGAGCTCTGATTTTCCGCGGATCGTGTATTGCGTGTATTCCGTCACCGCCCAAAATTGACCGAAGAATGTTCCGACAGCAAGTAAAACGGCAGGCACAAGCAGACCAATGTTTACAAAGTATTCACGGATCGTTTTGTTTCTGAGTGCTTCGATCAGATGAACGATGCCGTATATCACGACGACGATCAGCAGATAGTATGTCATCTGAAGGTGATTTTCCTGCAGATGCAGCGCAAGCCCCGCGGCAGTGACGGCAAAGCCAAGCAGTCTGCGATTAGTAAACATCAGCTGGATGCCAGCCATTACGAGTGGCATAAATGCGATTGCCCCGATTCGTGCGTTATGCCCGGCCGAAAGACCAATGATCATGTATGATGATAGGCCGAAAGCAATAGCACCCCCGATAGCAAGGTAAGGCCTTATCCTGAAGGTCAACAACAGGATGTAGTACGACACAAATGCGAGAAATATGTTCGCCACCGGGTGTGCGATCCAAAGAGAAAGTATGCGCTTCAGGAACGACACTGGTTCGGTGCTCCATTGTACGCTGATCAGGTAGGCCGGCATGCCGCCAAACATGGCGTTGGTCCATAACGGTTCACTGTCAAACTTTTCACGAAAGTCCTGTATCGCTTTCGCGCTTCCCTGGAACATCTGGATGTCGTGTTGCTGAAGAACTTTGTTATCGAAAAAGAAGGGTTTAAAAAAGAAAACGGTAACAATGAGGAAGATGGCAACGGCTAAGAGATGAGGCATGACATCCGCCGTAAAGTTCAGTTTTTTCATGGCCGCAAAATAACACTTATCCAGATACGGCGTTGGTGGCAGGTTGTTTTAAAGATGTTGTCTTAGGATAAATAATCCTGCGATGAAGATCACCACGGCGGTGATCTTCTTGATCAATTGCTGATCGAACTTTCGTGCGCCAAGTCGTGAACCAATTTGTCCGCCGGCAATCACTGCCAGTGCCAGTGGCATCAGAAATGAAAGTGAGGGGAGATGACCCTTTAATGCATATCCGGTTAATCCACTAATTGAGTTTACGAGTATGAAGAAGCTAGCCAGTGCTGCAATCCGTCGTGGCTGATCCCAGCGCAAAAAATGCAGGAGTGGAGACAGAAAAATTCCTCCACCAATGCCGACGAGCCCCGATAGGAAACCAATACTGCCACCTGCCAGCGCGCTAATGCCAACACCGGTTTTTGAAGATGGCCGGGCGTTTCTACTATCTGCATCGCTCCAAAGTAAAACAGATGCAACAATGAGGGTCGAGCCCAAAAGCAAAAAGAAAACCGAGTCCTCAAGTCGCCACAATGCGCCGAGAAAAGCCAACGGAAAGCTTGCCACAATAATGATAGCGGAGCGTTTCAGGTCAATTTGTCTTTCGCGGTAAAACACCCACGTGCCGCCAGCGACCACGATAATATTACAAATCAATGCCGCAGGCCTGATCGTTTCAATACCCAGACCTGAAAGCGCGAGCAGTGCCAGGTATAGCGAACCTCCACCAAATCCCACCGATGAGTACAGTAACGCAATGAAAAAGAAACACGCAGCAAGCAGGTAAATGTCGACGTTCATTTACCCGCCGATTACGGACATCGATCCGTAATACTTCGATGTCGAAGAATGTATTTGCTCTGCTTCGCGGCCATCCCTGAAGCGTTGTTGGAAAGCGTCGGTGAGTTTTGCTTCTATGATCGAATCCGAAGCTCCGGCTCGAAGCAGGTCGCGGAGGCTGAAGACGCCGTTATCGTACAGACATGTTTTCAATGTGCCCTGCGCTGTCACGCGTATCCGATTACAAGTTCCGCAGAACGTGCGACTGAAACCAGCAATGATGCCTACAGTACCGCTGTACCCCGGAATTTTATAAGTGACTGCGGTTGAATTGGGGTCAGTTTTGATAGCAGTCAGCGTTGAAAATTTACTCGTAATATGTGACAAGATCTTTCTATGATCCCAGACCAGGTCGTGTTTAAAATCTCCTCCGTTAAATGGCATCGCTTCAATAAACCGAACCGAAACGGGAGTATCCTTTGTCAGTTCAATCAGCGGAATAATATCGTCTGTGTTTAATCCATCCATGACCACGCAATTGATCTTCACCGGTATTTCGTGTTCAAGCAACAAATGCAGGGCTGCAAGGCACTTCTCGAAATCATCGCGACCGGTGATTCTGTGAAAACGTTGTCGGTCGAATGCATCAAGGCTCAGATTCACTGACGTTACGCCGAGATTTCGCAGTATCGGAACATAGGGAGCGGTCAACACACCATTGGTTGTGATGTGACATTCACTGATACCTTCAACACGAAGAATCCGTTCGATCAGATCCGGAAGCCCTTTGCACATAAACGGTTCGCCACCTGTAAGACGAACTTTTGAAATACCCAGCCCGGCGAAAATCGCAACCATGCGCTCGATTTCTTCAAATGTCAGCAGATGGGATTTTGGAAGGTATCGGATGTCATTTGGCATGCAATAACTGCAGCGCAGATTACAGCGGTCAGTGACAGCAATTCTGACGTAGTTTAAAATTCTGCCGTGGTTATCGAATAACTGAGTCAAAAAAACTTGTTTGCCGATAAAGATATGAATCATATTTTTAGCCGGGATGAAAAAAATAAAACTGAAAGCTTTTGGTGTGACGAAAGAGATTCTCGGAGGTCGTGAAATATTTTTCGAATTCAATGGCGACACGGTTCTTGATCTGCGCACGGCGCTGCAAAGCCGTTTTTCCGACCTGAAGGGACTTAACTCATTGCTTATTGCAGTCAACAATCAATATGCAGAGGACTCGTCGAGCATTTCCGAAACCGATGAAATTGCCTTAATACCGCCTGTAAGCGGCGGCTGACGACGCGGTGTTTTGATCGTCCGCTTGATCTTTGAATCCCGGCTCGTTACATTTATTTACCAGTAAAATAAATGTCGGATTCAACCCAATCGCGTTATGATAAAACTAACTGAGAAAGCAATCGACGTTCAAAAAGTGATTGATACTGCTTCGAGCCTCAACGCCGGAGCAGTAAACGTTTTTATCGGGACCGTGCGAAACAATGCGCATGGGAAAACAGTGTTGTGGCTCGAATATGAAGCGTATGAGCCCATGGCCATTGCTGAAATAAAAAAGATCGTGGATGAGGCATCACATCGCTGGCCTTTGCTCGGATGGGGCGTTAGTCACCGTATTGGAACGTTGAAACCCGGTGAAGTTTCGGTAGCCGTCGCAGTTTCAACACCGCACCGTGCCGATTCTTTTGCGGCATGCGAGTTCATCATCGATACGATCAAGCAATCTGTACCGATCTGGAAAAAAGAGGTATTCGAGGATGGGGAAACCTGGGTTTCAGCACGCCCGGAAACCGCTATGGTAGCTCACCACTGATCGAAAACCATGATGGTTGCCGTTACAATGACAATGGCAGCCATTAAAGTTGTGACGAAAATAAAGATCAGATTCCTACTGATAGGATTGGTGAAGATTTCAGGAAGAAAACTTCTTGTTAGAGATTTCATAAAGCCAGAATTTAGACACGACAAAGATAGCATCAAGGGAGGATACACTCCCTTTTTTTATAAAAAGAAATTCATTAAAAAAATTTCGGTTTCATAATGCGTAATTTTCACACACTGGGATGCCAAAATATTTCATTCTTGTTTGGCTTTCTGTCAATTTTTAATTCGATTCGTGAGCCGTTTATTGTTTTTGCTGTCTTTTCTCATCGGTAACGTTGCCGGGGCGCAATACCTACAGCCTTCGGGTTTGACACCCCTTCCGGAAACCGGGACATACAATCGAATTGAGATTGCTGATATGAATAATGATGGCAATAAAGATGTCGTGCTTTCAGCGGAAATGAATGGATCTACCCGCATTGAGATCTATGAAAATACCGACGACACATATGTCTTACGCTATTCTGTTACTTTTCCATTTGTGATTGCGCCTCCGCAAATATTGGACTATGATGGCGATAACGACCTGGAACTTCTTTCAAGCGATCAGGCTAACGAGACTTTTGCCCTGATTAACAACGGTAATTTTATTTTCCAGGAAGAATCGATTCTTGACATCGGCGCTGTGCGAATTCTTGTCGAAGACCTATCCCGCGACGGCGAACCGGAATTAATTCTTTCCCGCAACGCCGGAAGGGTTAGCATTTTCACACGCGGGCCCCAAACCTGGGAGTTGGTTTTTGAAAAGGCAAACATTTCGCTAACCGATATTCAGATATTCGATCAAAACCATGATGGGAAAAAGGACGTCATACTTTCGGGTATCGCAGATGGTGATGGAAAGGTAATTTTGTTGAAGGCAATCGCACTATGGCAATTTACCGAGACCACATTGCTCGAGTACCAGGCCCGTATTGCATTGTCGGATATTGATAGTGACGGTTTTCAGGATCTCGTCGCCTCATCAACAGATGGACAACCGACTGTAATATTGTTTAACCAAGGTAATGGGTTTCGCGCGGATACGGCCCCGACACAAATCCATGACGCGAAAATGTTTGCGGCAGATTTCGACGTTGACGGTATCGCCGATATCGCATTTTTCAGTAAACCCGAAAATGGAATTCCGTCGAACGTGATCATCTCGCCAGAGACAGGAAATCAAGATCTGCCTGCCGACGATGTAGTTGACGTCGCATACGCAGATCTGGATCATGATGGAGACCTTGACGTTATTCAATTACTATCAGGTGGTACCTCAGCTCTTCGCGTTTTTGACAATACAAGCGTCACGATAAATTCTCCGCCTACACCTGCTTCCGGTATTCGCTCTGTGATTTTTGATGGGAATATTCTTCTTACCTGGGAACGAAGTTCGGATGATCACACGGCTGCTTCGGCAATTACCTACGATGTGGCCATGCAATCGCAAGGTGAAATGCCGGTTGCTCCGGACTTTGACCTTATTTCGGGCGAACGTTTGATCACTCATCATGGAAATGCCGGAACCAGTAATTTCTTCCTGCTAAAGAATAACGCTTCGGCGTTTCAGTATTCGATCCAGGCAATCGACAATGGTATGCATAGCAATGAGCGTGCAATTGTGACTGGGGTTATTTCGTGTACTTCATTTGCGCGGGAAGAGATTTTGGTTTCGAATGAACCGGTCGATCTGGAAGCGCCACAGGGGGCTGTATGGTTTTCGGTGACAAATGGTTTGCTTCAAGAGGGAAGCACTTTTGAATTCACACCTCATCTTCCGGATACAATCATATCGTTGGGTCCGGCGTCAAATGACTGCGGTGATGTGAAGGTCTATGTAATTCGCTACGAAGAGCGCACGGCTTTCCTGCCTGCCCTGTTCAGCCCAAATGCGGATGGAAAGAATGATCTGCTGAATGCTTATGGTTTACATGAGGTTGCAGCATTCGAATTTCGCATCTATAACCGCGAGGGTACCGTTGTATATTCCAGCACGAACGCGAATGAAATTACGGTTAACGGATGGAATGGAACTTCCAATGGACGCGATCAGCCTGTGGGCGTTTACTACTGGGAGGTAAAAGGTGAGACTGCAGCGGGAACGAAAATTTTATTTAATGGCAAGAGCGTGGGGTCTGTTGTGCTGATGAGATGATTCTATGAAAAAATTCCTCCTGATTTGTTTTGTGATCGGATTTGCCAGTCAGGCCAGTGCACAGTATTTCCAATTCAGTCAATATAATTTTGCGGACGCGCGAGTGACTCCCACCGCGGTTGCGCAGCATGATTTTGCATCGATCGGTTTTATTTATCGAAACCAGGGTACGGCAAGCGAGATCACGCTAAACAGTAATTTATTATCGGTTACATATCCATTTATCAGCAGGACTTCGGGCAAACGTTGGTCGGGCATTGGCGTTACATTGATGGATGATCGTTCGGGCGGATTGTTCAAAATCCAGGAAGGATCACTATCCTATGCGGGAAATGTTTTTCTCAATGATCACCAATCAATACAGCTTGGCATAAAGGCACTTTATCAGCAACGATCGTTGAATCTGGATGGCCTCCGTACAGGTGCGCAGTATGTGGCTGACCGCGGATTTGACGAGAATCTCCCGACAGGCGAGAATTTCGGAACATTGAATGCCAGCCTGCTGACATTTTCTTCCGGTTTCTCGTGGCAAAACATCGCGCGCGATGGTGTCAGAACGGGTTATGCAAGCCTTGCGCTTTTTGATTTCAATAAAGTGGACGAAGCTTTCCTGGACGTGGCGTCCCCGATAAGCAAAACATGGGTTGCACAGGCAGGTTTCAGATTATTTAAAGAGAGTAATATGTCGGTGTTTCCGGAGGCGCTTTACACGCGCAGCGCTTCAAATGATGTTTTGAACATCGGGTTAGTTACGAGATGCGACGTGAAAGGAACAAGAACATCGGCTCCATTTCATGTTGATGTCATCACCAAATATGTTGTTGACCGATCCGGCATTTTTGGGCTGCAATTTCACAACGACGGTTTGTCGCTTGGTTTCAGCTACGATTTCCATATTGATAAGAAGAACATTTCCAATATTGGCGCCTTTGAAATTGCGCTCGTGTTGAAACGTCTCGTGTTGCCGGCTGAGAAAACCTCGCCTGCGCGGAAAGCGGTTCCCAAAAAGCCAACGGCAAACGAAAGTAGAACGCTGCCGAAACAAAAGCCGGAGGATAAAGTTGAAGCTGATCCGGTAACGGATAATTCGTTCGCGGAAAACATTAAACATAGACGCGATTCGGTCATCGCTGCAAATCATGGGAACGAAAGCATCGTTGAAGTTGACAAAGCAATTCTATATTTCAATTTCCAAAGTAATAGCAGTGCGCTCGATGATTCGTCCATTGCTTATCTCGACGAGCTTGCGCAAGTTTTGAAAGAGGATGTTCATCTCCGGGTGACCTTAATTGGTCACACAGACAACATTGGTACGGCAGCGTTCAACGAGCGGCTGTCAGTGGCTCGCGCGAACCGTGTGAAAGCATATCTCATTTCAAAAGGCGTGGGAACTGAGCGCATTTCTGCCGATGGAAAGGGTATGACCGAACCGCTTAATGCCAACAGGACAGAAGAAGAACGTGCAAAGAATCGTCGCGTGGAGCTTTTGCTTTTGTACCAGCAGTAACACAATTAATCGTGTTTCGCCGTTTCTTCCGGGATATCTTTCTGCGGATGTGAAGCGAGATCTTCTCCACAATGAGGACATCTCTTAATGGGAAGATTGTTCTTTGTTCTTCCTCCGTACATGTGTTCCGTTAGTCCTGATGAGAAGATACCGGCCGGTAATGCAAATAATCCGATACCAAGAATGGCGATCATTCCGCCAAGCATTTTTCCGATCGGCGTGAGTGGGATCATGTCTCCATATCCAACGGTGGTGAGCGTTGCAATTCCCCACCACATGGTTGCAGGTATGCTTGAAAATTGCTGAGGTTGCGCTTCGTTTTCAATATAGAACATCATTGTTGAAACGATCACCAGCAGGAAGAGGATGAACATGATACTGACAAGTAGCTGTTCCCTGCGTTCCTTCAACACCGCCTGCATGATATTGAGTGCTTTCAGGTATCGCGCAATTTTGAGCAGACGGAATAGCCTCATCAGCCTGAACATCCTGAGGAACAAGAGATCAACAGGTATATAGCCCAGGATCACGTCAAGATGAGAAGGTAGAATTGAGAGCAGGTCAATAATAGCCATGCCCGAGAAAATGTATTTCTTCCTGCTGAAATTGTATTTAGGATTTTCGACACTCGTCCAGATCCGTAAAAAATATTCGATGGAGAAAATTGCGATCGAAAAGAATTCCAGGTTTCTGAAAAACTCGCCGTAAACCGCATTAATGTCCTTTACAGATTCGAGGATAATCGAGATGATATTCGCAAAGATCAACACGATCAAAAACCACTCAATGAATTTGGCGCCTTTGGATCCCGAAATAGAAGGCTCGAGTAGGTTAAATACTTTTTTTCTGAACGTTGCCATTTAGGTCTTAGGATTGTTTAAGTCATTTTTTCCGCCTGTCTTCTCGATCAACCGGATCTCTTCAATCCGGATTTCATGAGAGATGGCTTTGCACATATCGTAGATCGTTAGGGCAGCAACAGATGCCCCTGTAAGGGCTTCCATTTCCGCCCCGGTCTTTCCTTCCAGTTTTGCGAAAGTAGAAATGAGAATTTTATTTTTTTCATGCCTGATGCTCACCTGAAAGTCATCGAGAAGAAGTGAATGACAAAATGGGATCAGTTCCGGAGTTTTCTTCGCTGCCATGACACCCGCAATGATTGCCGTCTGAAACACAGGCCCTTTGGCGCTTTGGATCTCGTTATCTTGAATAAGTCCGCTGATCATGGGCCCGACGTCCACTACTGCTTGCGCGCGGGCTGTCCGATGCGTTGGTTTTTTTTCAGAAATATCAACCATCCGGGGATTCCCGTTTTCAACATGCGAGAAGTTGATATCTTTCATCTTTAATTAGTAGGTACAGGCTCGGTCAGACTCAATAGTCAAAGTTAATAAAAATGATAACTGTTCAGGAAGCGACGGCGATCATCCGTGAAAATTTATACCATGCCAATCCAGTTGCTGTGTCCATTACCGATGCGGTCGGGCGCGTGCTTGCTGAAAATATCATCGCTGATCGCGATTTTCCTGCTTTTGATCGTGTAGCGATGGACGGTATCGCGATTGATTTCAATTCGTGGAAGGAAGGCTCCAAAGGTTTTGCTATAGAGTACACCCAAGCGGCCGGGCAGCCAGCCTATGAGTTG
>Ga0196965_1000809_pt1 | contig 14741 bp, 13 predicted proteins | sample S1_20metaG_FD_148668 | JGI IMG/M metagenome (GOLD analysis project Ga0196965, IMG submission 148668) | Soil microbial communities from Anza Borrego desert, Southern California, United States - S1_20 | ecosystem: Environmental > Terrestrial > Soil > Desert | place: USA: California | collected... | reverse complement strand
TTACATCTTCTAGGCCGATTTTGTCATTGCGGAAAATATCCACAGCGTATCCCAAACCACGGATAATATGCACCAGGTTGTAGGTAAATGAATCGTAATTATCTAACACCAATATTTTCATCGAACCTTCTTATTATAATTAAATCTAAATCACAAGTTATCTTTCTAAATCTTCTCTGCCATCAGCACCGCTTTCCGCAACGCCATTAATTTATTGTTTACTTCCTGTAGTTCACTTTCAGCCTGCGACTTACTCACTACACCTGCACCGGCCTGATAGATGAGCTTATTCTGGTGACTAAGAAACGTACGAATCATAATCGCATGATTAAACGTTCCATCAAAGCCAACAAAACCGATCGCACCTCCATAGAACCCACGGTTTGTATTTTCATACTTATCAATTAATGTCATGGCCATGTGTTTTGGCGCTCCGGATAAAGTTCCTGCCGGAAACGTATCAGCGCCCATGCGAATGACAGAAGTAGTATCATTCAGCTCACCGGTAACTTTTGAAACCAAATGAATAACATGAGAATAAAACTGAATTTCTTTAAAGACTTCTACAGTAACACGTTCCGCATTACGGCTCATATCATTCCTCGCCAGATCCACTAACATCACGTGTTCAGCATTTTCTTTTTCATCAGCAGAAAGTTTTTCCGCGAGTGCTGCATCTTCCTGGTCGTTACCGGTACGACGAAATGTTCCGGCAATCGGATAAATGTGTGCTTTTCCCTTGCTCACTTGTAATTGTGCCTCAGGCGATGATCCGATCAGTTTAAACGTACCATAATCAAAATAAAATAAATAAGGCGATGGGTTGATGGAACGAAGCGCGCGGTACACATTGAATTCATCACCTTTAAAACCGCAGGTAAAGCGACGGGAAAGTACGATTTGAAAAACGTCGCCGCGATAACAATGCTGTTTCCCTTTTTCAATTACATCGAGAAATTCGGCATCGTTGTAATTTGACGTTTCACCGTCGGTTAAAGTAAATCGGTAAGTAGAAAACCGGTTACTGAAAATGATCTGCTCAACACGATCAAGATTGCTCGTGCATGGCTCCCCCGTTTCATAACAATGTTCGAAAAGACTTAACTCATTCGAGAAATGGTCTACAATGATCACATACTTGTAGAGCTTGTACAAAATATCAGGCATTAACGCATGGTCTACCGTAATGTCTACATCTTCAAAAAAACGAACACTATCGTAGGCCATGTAGCCAAACAATCCACAATTTGCATATTTTGAAGATACGATATCAGGTTGAAAAGAATTCCTGAATTCCTCCAACATGGTCGTTACCTGATTTTCTTTATTGATCTCAATCTGATTCACCGATCCATCAGGATATTTTGTTTCAGCCTGGTTGCCTTTTACCTGGAAAGAGGCAATGGGATCAAAACATATAAAAGACAAACTGTTTTCATGCCCATGATAATCGGAACTCTCCAACAGAATACTACCCGCATAAACATCGCGTAACTTCAGGTAGATGTTTACCGGCGTGAGTGTATCTGCCAACAGCGTTTTAGAGAATGTTTTAAGTTTATATTTCATAAAGTCGATGGTTCATTGTTATCGTTCTTTTCCGATATGGCCTCGCTATTCTGGCAATTATTTTTTTGTTTTTTTGTCCTAATTATCGCTTGCTAGCCTGACTGCCCCATAAAAACGAAGGCCTGCTGTGAACAGCAGGCCTTCGGCTTATTGGAATAAACATAAAAAGGCTGTTCACATATCGTGTTTCGATAAGTGCCACCACCAAGCTATGTTCGTATTAAATTTCATGTGTTGTTATGCGTCTGTTTTTTTCTTTACGGTACGTTTTGCTTTTACCGGAGCTTCTGCAGTTACCGAAGTCTCTGACTTTTTAGAAGACGCTCTTTTAATTCGGGCTTTGATCGAATTCTTGCTTCTCGTCACGCCAAACGAACCTTTAGTACGTTTTCCTTTAGCTGATTTTTTGTCACCTCTTCCCATAAGTCTGATTAATTGACGGGCAATTATAGCAAACAATATTCAATTGGCGCAAATGAATTGAAGGAATTTTAAAAAAATCTTTTATCGTGGCGCCGGGCACTCGGGCTATTTTTGATTTTACTTTTAGGGGAAAGCCGGCATTTCTTAGTTCAAATTGAAGGACCAAATAACGGGATTGGGTGCTAATTAAAAAACTTCGATATTTCGTCATTCATTGACCAGGCCTTGCTGAAGATAGATTCCCATACACACATTATCCCAAAAAAACTCCCCAACTGGAGTGAGAAGTTCGGTTATGGAGATTTCATTTATCTCCAACACCACAAAAAAGGAATAGCCAAAATGATGCGCGGGAACCAATTCTTCCGCGAAATCAAAGAAAATTCATGGAATCCCGATCTTCGGATCATCGAATATGAGAAGTTTAATACCCAGGTGCAGGTGGTCTGTACTATTCCCGTTATGTTTTCGTATTGGGCTAAACCGCTGGATTGTCTCGCGATCTCAAAATTCTTAAACGATCACATCGCAGATCTGATTGTTAGATATCCTAAAAACTATTTGGGGCTTGGCACCATCCCAATGCAGGATACCGATCTTGCTGTGCAGGAATTGGAACGCTGTAAAGACATCGGCATACAGGGTGTGCAGATTGGTTCTAACATTAATGACCTTAATCTTAATGAGGAGCGGTTCTTTCCGATGTTTGAAGCATGCGAAAAACTTGGTCTGGCCATCCTTGTGCACCCCTGGAATATGATGGGACAGAAAAACATGCAGCGGTATTGGCTCCCCTGGCTTGTGGGGATGCCTGCGGAAACATCGCGCGCGATGTGCTCGATGATCTTCGCCGGCATTTTTGAACGGTTGCCAAAACTACGCGTCAATTTTGCTCACGCAGGTGGATCGTTCCTCCCAACGTTGGGCAGAATACAACACGGCTTCGATTGTCGTCCAGACCTCGTTGCCATTGATAATAATGTGCCACCAAGAAACTACCTGGGTAAATTCTGGGTTGATAGCGTTACACATGATCCCCTGATGTTGGAATATGTGCTGAAGCTACAGGGCTCGAATAGAGTTACTTTAGGAACCGATTATCCTTTTCCGCTTGGTGATTTACAAATCGGCAAGTTTATTGAAGAGATGAATCTGGACACGACAACCGAACAAAATATTTTTTACCGTGCCGCCCTGGAATGGCTTAACATTTCGGAACAACGATTTGAGTAATGAAGCAGTTAAGATTATATACGAACCTGATAAAGCATCATCGATTTGCACATTTTATAATGTTAGCTTGCCTGTTATCGGAACTTCCGGCATTCGCACAAGACGATCGCGACCGGACCCTCGCACAGGAATATGCTGCCCAACAGGAGCAACTAAAAAAGTCGATGGTAATGCGCGAATTGGACTCTGGTATTTACTTCCTCGACGAGGGTTTATATGAATCTGCTGATGAAAAATTCAGGTACGTGCTGGCCAACGTAAAAAGTGTTCCGTCTGATCTGACTTTCTATTTTGGAAAAAATTCATTTCACTTAGGGAAATATAAACAAAGTATCGACTGGCTGAATAAATACATTCAGCTAAAAGGAACTACCGGACAATTTTCGGAAGAAGCCCTCGATTGGAAAAAGAAATCCGAAAACGAATTTCTGAAAGTAAAGTCACAAGATTCTAAAAAAGTACAGGAATTATTATCACAAAATTATACCATTGACTGTGGGCCATCTGGAAAAGTAATGTGCCCGGTTTGTAAAGGCGATCATGTTGTGATTAAAAAAACAGCCTTCGGTAATGAATACAAGACCTGTCCGTATTGCAATGAACATGGCATTTTAACCTGTGAAGAGTATAATCAACTCTTGCGTGGCGAACTCCAGCAAAAACAATGATTATCGAAATTTTAAGTCAGTTTGACAAAGGTGTTTTCAATCTTTACGTTGAAGTTGATTTCCGCTTTTAACGCTTTAAAGACTTTTATGACGGTGTCAATTGTAGCACTATTCGCGCTACTTTCGAGTTTTGAAATCTGCGCTTTTTGAACTCCAATAAGTTTTCCTAATTCTTCCTGCGTTAGGTTCCTTTCTTGCCGCGCTGCCTTAATCATTTTTCCCAAAACATCCATACGAAGTTCGTATTCAAAGCCATCTCTTTCTTTTGTTCCAATTTTGCCGATGTATTTGTTTTTCATCTCGGCAAGTGTGTACGCTTTCATTCCTTTTGCCATATGTTTAACTTTTACTTTCAAAATATCTATCCCTTATTCTTACGGCTCTGTTAATTTCATTCGATGATACTTTATCAACTTTTCTTAATAAATCCATGCGTAGCTATTACCAAAGTTTCCTTATTGTCCGTTTTATCCCAAAGGCTAAAAATCGAATTTGAAGTCCTTCATACCGAGTACGAAACTCCCAAATCTCATTTTTTAATTTTTTAAAAAGTCTTGGGTCATTTGTCTGTTCTGCGAGGTCAATGTTGTATAGTATTTTATTAATTAGTTTTGGTTTTAGTTCTGCCAAAAAATTGTCGGCTTCTTCTAAAAACCTTGTATTAAAATATCTATTAAACGTTGCCTATAACTCAATAAGCAAAGATAAATAAAGTTTCTAAATTTAGAAACTTTATAAAAAACCAGCTCGGAGGAAATCACCTTAAAACTGACGCTACATATCCAACTATACCAAGTACCGGCATTTTCTCATCCCGGCCAAACTTCTTATCTTCGCGCTTTATTTTTTTTAAAGAACTCGATTAATCTGCTATTGATCAGTACTTTATGGCCTTATACAATCGCATTGAGGGCCGACTTCTCAAGGAGAAGATCCGCTCCACTCCTCAACAGAGGATGACTATCTCATTCTATAAATATCATCCAATAGAAAGCCCTGGTGATTTTAGAAATGAACTGTTCCTCTCCCTCGATAAATTAGGGGTTTTGGGAAGGATCTACGTTGCACATGAAGGAATTAATGCGCAGATCAGCGTGCCATCACAACACCTCGAAGACCTGAAAAAATACCTGTACAGTATATCGTTCCTTGAGCAGGTGAGACTTAATGTTGCTGTACAGGATGATGGAAAATCATTCTTCAAACTAAAAATACTCGTTCGTAAAAAAATTGTGGCTGATGGGCTCAACGATGCTTCATTTGATGTGACGAACTCCGGCGTACATGTTGATGCAAAAGAATTCAACCGGCTGGCGGAAGATCCAAACACCATCCTCATTGACATGCGAAACCATTACGAGAGTGAAGTTGGTCACTTCAAAGGCGCAATTTGCCCTGATGTGGATACGTTCCGCGAGGAATTACAAATCGCGGAAGACCTGATGCGTGAACAAAAAGACAAAAATCTCCTCATGTATTGTACGGGCGGTATAAGATGTGAGAAAGCAAGCGCATGGATGAAACACCTGGGCTTTCGCAATGTATTTCAACTTGATGGTGGTATTATCAAGTATGCCCGTGAAGTAAAGGAAACCGGCATTGAAAATAAGTTTATCGGTAAAAATTTTGTATTCGATGAACGCCTTGGTGAACGGATTACAGACGATATCATCGCGCATTGTCATCAATGCGGATCACCGTGCGACGATCATACCAACTGTAAAAATGATGGCTGTCACCTGTTATTTATCCAATGCAGAACATGCGCGGAAAAATATAATGCATGTTGCTCTGTTGAATGCAAAGACATCATCGCACTCCCGACTGACGAACAGAAAGCGATCAGACAAGGTGTGAACAAAGGAAGACAAGTGTTTAAGAAAGGGAGAAAATTAAAGATCTAGGCCTCGGTCAAAATTCGAACGTTTGATTTTCCCTTGTCTTATTACTAATATCGGGTTGATATTTTTCAGCCCGGACCTACTTTGAGGCTAATGAACCAGATTATACGAATAGGAATTATTAACGTAAGTGACCGCGCCAGCAAAGGCATCTATGAGGACATTCCAGGTAAAACCATCGTGGAGACCCTGCATGAATACCTTACAAGCCCATGGCAACAGGAATATGCTGTAATTCCCGACGAGCAAGCCCTTATAGAGCATACATTGTGCGAAATGGCTGACATCAAAAAATGTTGCTTAATTGTGACATCAGGGGGCACAGGTCCTGCCAAACGCGATGTTACACCTGAGGCTACAGAAGCAGTTTGTGATAAAATGCTGCCCGGTTTCGGAGAGCTAATGCGTGCAAAAAGTCTTACATACGTGCCTACGGCTATTCTTTCGCGTCAAACAGCAGGCATCAGGCATCAAACTTTAATCGTAAATTTACCTGGCAAGCCAAAAGCAATAAGACAGTGTCTGGACGCCGTCTTCACGGCGATTCCATATTGCATTGACCTGCTGGACGGCCCATTCATCGAATGCAATGAGACCGTCATAAAACCTTTTCGGCCGCAAAACACGTAATTGCGAATTGTATTATGGCAAAAATTAAGTACTACTACGATACCGAAACCTGTAAATATGAGCGGGTTAAGACCAAAACAAGCGATGTTATCCTCAATGGGCTCGGTATCTTCGCCTTTACCACAATGCTGGCCATTGGCCTTTTATTTCTTTATACAGCCTATTTCCCACATCCGAAACTAGTGGTGTTGGAAAACAAAATTGCTGAACAAAAGTTCTATATCAATAAACTCGACCGCGAGGTTAACCAACTCGGTGATATCCTTGGCGGTATCGAAAAACGTGACGATAATATTTATCGTGTAGTATTGGGCGCAGAACCTATCGATAAATCGATCCGGAATGCAGGTGTTGGTGGATCGGACCGTTATGCCGACATCCGGGAAAAGGACATTATGGACAAAGATCTTGTAATTAACTTATATGAAAAGGTAGACAAGCTTCGTCGTAAAATTTATATCGAATCAAAATCTCAGGATGAGTTGGTGAAGCTTGCCGAGAACAAAGAAAAACTTTATGCGTCTATTCCCGCCATCCAACCTATTGCTAATAAACAATTGGTTGCACTCGCATCTGGGTTTGGTTTAAGAATGCATCCTATTTACAAAGTTCGTAAACTCCACAGCGGTATCGACTTCGCGGCACCGATCGGAACGCCTATATATGCAACGGCAGATGGTAAAGTAGACCGGGTCGATGTGAAGTTCAGTGGTTATGGAAAGCTTGTTGAAATCGACCATGGGTTTGGATATAAAACCCGTTATGCGCACATGCACGAGTTTGCCGTTCGCAACGGACAAAATGTAAAGCGTGGTGACCTCATTGGCTATGTCGGAAATACAGGACTTTCAACAGCATCACATTTGCATTACGAAGTATTGATCAATGGTTCACAGGTTGATCCTGTCCATTATTTCTATAATGACCTCTCGGCTGCAGAATATGAAAAAATACTGGAACTGGCCTCTATCGAGAATCAATCCCTCGGAATGTAATTTCAGTCCATCAACTGATAAGAACCCCGGTTATGCCGGGGTTTTGTTTTTTTAGATTATCTTAGGTAGCTGTAACTAACCTGATATTATGCGAGGTATTGCATGCCTGGGATTATTTCTCACCATTATCCTGAACCAAGCCTATTCTCAAGGCTGCAGTGATGCCGGTTTTTGTACCATGGGTGCCATGAAACCGGATCAGCCCTTCAACAAAAAGATCAATCTTCGGCTTCGGTCAATGGAAATTAGTTTGTATCGCGCGACAACCACACTAACACCAGTGATTATGGTTGCAACCACAGATCTGAATTTCGGAATCAATTCAAAAACTTTTTTTCAGATAAAACTCCCCTATCAGACAGCAAGCGGAACTTTGGGAAAAACAAGTGGTCTGGGTGATGTGTCGTTGTGCTTTACACGCACACTCCTCAGTACGGATCAATTCGACATTAGCCTTTCTCTTGGCAGCAAAATACCTACCAATAACTCCAATAAAAAAGATGGCGATCTGTCGTTGCCCATGTATTATCAAACCAGTCTGGGAACATATGATGTCATTACCGGAATTTCGCTTATCACATCAAAATGGTTATTTGCCACAGGTATTCAACACCCGCTGAATAAAAATGAAAATGAATTTTTATGGCAGCCCTGGGTTGAACGTGGTGATCACAGCAAAGCCTATATCGAAAAGTATGGCCGTGCCAATCAGCTTAAACGTGGTACGGATATCATGTTCCGTGTCGAACGAAATTTCAGATATACAAGATGGAATTTCGCTGTAGGATTGCTTCCGATTTACCGGTTGAATGAAGAAACATTCGTCAATGCTGCAGGTAATGAAGTGAAACAGAAAGGCACCACAGGTTTAGCATTATCAGGTCTTTTTAACGCCGGGTATCAATTCAACGTAAGGTCTGGTGTACGATTATTAGCGGGCCATAAGATCGTTCAGCGTGACGTAAACCTGGATGGCCTTTCCCGGAACCTGATTACAACGGTGAGTTATTTCTACCGCTTTTAAATCATGATGAAAAAAAATATTCTCCTTGTCGTTCTGTGCCTCACGGCAATTTCTTGTTTGGGCCAGGACGTGGTTTCCATCGACAGGATGCTTTGGGATGGTGAAGCTGCCGAAGCCCTGCTCAAAATTGAAGAATCGATAAACCAGAAACTAGCGGAAGATATTCACTTTGTATTACAGAATAAGAAAGCTGAGGCGCTTATCCGGCTCGGCCGATATGACGAAGCGGGGCAATTACTACAAGCGTTAAGGAACAACCCGGATACCATTCACGCAACGTATAGTGCTGCCGTTGAAACCAACAGTGGTTTTCTCTTCATGGTTAGCGGGCGCAATGACCTGGCGTTAGAATCGTTTATGAGGGCCATTGCAGACTGGGAGGAAGCAGGCCGTGGCAATTCACTTGAAGCCGCGCAAACACAAGCGCATCTGGGCAACCTGTTCCGTGCTACGGGGAAATACGTTCAGGCAGAAGAACAACTAAACATGGCACTACTCATCCGTCAAACGCTGCTGCCAGAAACGCATGCGTTGATTGCCGGGTCCTACAACGACCTGGGCCTTGTTTATTCCTTCACTGACAAAGACAAGTCACTTGCGTATTATGAAAAAGCGCTGACACTGTACGAATTGCTTTATGGCAGGCAACATCCCAAGATTGCCCAGGCCAATACAAACATCGGTTACCTCTTTAGCCAGTTGGAATTGTTTGGCGATGCGATCAATAACTTTGAATCAGCGCTGGCTATTCTGGACAACGCATACCCTGGAGCACATCCATCAAAAGGGTTTGTTTATTTTAACCTGGGCAATACCTACGAAAAAATGAAAACGATGACCAATGCCCGGGAATATTATGAGAAGGCGCTGCGCTGCTACCAGCAAAGTTACAAGAGTAAACATCCAGACATTGCTCGGGTGTACAATGCGTTAGGTAACCTTGAACTAGCGGAAAACGCGTTTGAGAAAGCACTTGCCTTTTATCAGAAAGCTTTACAATCGAACGTGGTTAACTTCAGCGGCGAAGCTGAGCATCAAAATCCAGACATCAACGATTACTACGATGGCTATGTGTTATTGTATTCGCTGCTATATAAAGCCCAGGCCTTTGAACTCCGGTATCTGCGAAAAACATTGCGGTTCTCGGACCTTACGCAAGCCATTCAGACGCTGCATTCCTGCGACACATTAATTGGTAATCTTCGTCAACAGATCAGCAATGAAGACGATAAAATGACACTGGGAAACATTGCCCATGAAGTGTATACCGATGGCGTACGGATCAGCATGGAGGCAGCGCTTGGTGCCTGGAAAAAGAAAACGTTTTACGAACAAGCATTTTACTTCTCCGAAAAAAGCAAAGCTGCCGTGCTGTTAGGCGCCTTGTCGGAAGCCAATGCAAAATCATTTAGTGGCATCCCTTACGATTTGCTCGATGAAGAGAAAGATCTTAAATCGGCCATTGCACTGTGCGCCCGTAAGTTGGCTCAAAAACCAGATATCAAAGAAGAAGCCCTTTTGCGCGAAACAGCTTACAGGCTTCACCGGAAATATGAACACTTCACCAAACGCCTTGAAAAAGATTTTCCTGCCTATTTTAACCTGAAGTACAATTCAGCGTCACCGGCTGTCGCACAATTGCAGGAACGGCTCGATGATCATACCCTGCTGTTAAGCTATTTTATCGACGACAAAAACCAAAGGCTTTACCTCTTCCAGGTAACAACACAGGATTTCTTCATCCGCGAAGTTTCGTTGCCAAAAAATTTCGATCGCTATATCACGGGCTTGCGCAATAGCTTATTATATTCCGATATCAAGACCTTTACCAAAGCAGCTGGTGCCCTATCTTCTATCCTGCTTCCCAAACATATCCCCAGATCAATACAGGATATTGTTGTTATTCCTACAGCACGGTTAGGTATCATTCCTTTCGAGACGTTGCTCATGGCTAAAACAAAAGACGAAGACCCCTTTTATGTACTTCCTTATCTTGTAAAAAAGTATACCATCCGTTATGAGTTTTCAAGTGGCTTGATTCTTCAGAAGGATAAGCAACACCACATTGCAAAACCTTCCATACTTCTTTATGCGCCGGTGCGCTTTGCTCCCGAGAAAGGATTGAACGAATTGCCAGGCAGTGCTGCTGAAGTAAAAGACATTGAGCAGTTGTTCCGGCAAAAAGAACTAAGCAGCGCCTTGTTTGTTGGGCCACAGGCAAATGAACAAAACGTGAAGAAAGAGAACCTCCGTCAATATGCTTTCGTTCATTTTGCAACGCATGGTGTAGTGGATGAAGATAATCCTGATTTATCGTGTGTTTATCTTCAGGCTGAGAATGATAAAGAAGATGGAAATCTGTATGCAGGAGAGATCTACAATCTTGAACTCAATGCGAAGCTGGTTACTTTATCCGCATGTAAGACGGGACTGGGTAAAATTTCGAAAGGTGAAGGTGTGATCGGTCTTTCGCGCGCACTTGTGTATGCAGGCGCGGATAATTGCATGGTATCATTTTGGAATGTTGCTGACGAATCTACCGCGGTTTTGATGCAGGATTTTTATAAGATTTTGCTGGAAGATAAAAACAACAACCTTACGACTACACTATCGACCGCAAAACGAAATTTGATGCAAAACAAAAAATATGCATCACCGTATTATTGGGCTCCGTTCATTTTAATTGGTTTTTGAAACAACTTGTAAAAATTGAGGATTTATTATAAAGGGCTTGAATAAAAAGAGGCTAATTAACCGGATTAATTAGCCTCTAGTTTCTCAATTATTCCTGCCCTTGCAGTAAAAGTGGTTTTCCCACTAATACTGTTCAGAGCAGGTACACTGTGAACGCTATGGCAAAAAGCTTTTTCACTGTGTGGAGAGAACTCTAAGGTAAGACTATAAGTTCGATTTTTCCTAAAGAATTTTTGAATCTTTGTGAAGCCTGAAAAATTGGCTTTTTTGCAACGGTGTTGGTAGTGTAAACGTGACAAAAGTGCATTGCCAATTTTAGGTTAAGTAACTGATTGTAAGTAAATTAACATATTATCCACAAAACAATCCACAAATATATTTTTTGAAATTGCCATGGTAGAAGACGACTATAAACATCGGGGATTACGCAATAAACTGGTTAAAAAACTGGCTGAAAAAGGCATCAAAGATGGCCGTGTTTTGGATGCAATCGGTCGGGTTCCGCGACATGTTTTTTTTGAAAATGCGCTGCTTGATCACGCCTATCAGGACAAGGCGTTTCCCATCGGCGAGGGGCAAACGATCTCCCAGCCTTTTACTGTGGCCTTCCAAACAGAAAAACTGGAAATCAAGCCGGGCGATAAGGTGTTGGAAATAGGAACCGGTTCTGGCTACCAGGCATGCGTATTACTGGAGTTGGGCGCAAAAGTGTTTACCATAGAGTACAACCGCGTCTTATTTGAAAAAACACGCGATTTTCTGCCATTTTTGGGATATAAACCGTTTTTCTTTTATGGCGATGGATCAAAGGGTTTGCGTGTGAAAGCTCCGTATAACAAGATAATCGTTACGGCAGGTGCACCGGTAGTACCACAGGCGTTAACCGACCAACTATCTGAAGGCGGGATATTGGTCATTCCGGTCGGAAACCGCGAAAAACAGGCGATGCTTCGAATCCGAAAGATAAAGGGAAAGCTCTATACTGAAGAGTTCGATAATTTCGCATTTGTTCCGCTTTTAGGGGAAGATGGATGGGGTAAATGATTGGCTGTTTGTTTGTGGTTGAGTTCAAGCTGCAAGCTTCAGGCTTCAGGCTGCAAGTGGTAGGGTCTTTGAACCATGAACTTTGAACCATGAACTTTGAACCATGAACTTTGAACTTTGGACCTTGTGTCGTTTATTTGCATCCGTTTATGAAATCGACATTGAACAAAGTCTTCACGGCAGAATTGTTCCGATTCATCTTAGTGGGTGGAATATCGGCCGTAGTTGAATACGCGTTGTATTTCCTATTTAAACCCGCGTTTGGTTACCTGGCCGGAAATGTTGTTGCCTTTGCTTGTACCAATATTGTTACCTTCATCCTGACACGGAAATACGTGTTTAATTCCTCCGATCACAATAAAACGCAGGAAGCCATGCTTTTTACAATTTGCCTGGCCGGTGCATTGGTTGCGAACCAGATTGCCTTGTGGGCTTTGGTCGAGTTCGCTCAAATGGACGATCGTATTGCCAAGATCATAGCCATAGCAGTTACGGTGGTCTGGAATTTCTTCACCCGCAAACATGTCGTATTCCGGAACCGCGACGTCGTCACAGAACGCGCTGCTAATCGCTGATTGTTTTAATCAAATAAGACCGGAATTCATCAAAGTCCCGTCCAATTAACACACTTTGCTTTTCCTGTTGCATGAACTTTTGCAACGGAACGGGTATCTCTACATTAAACGAGAGTGTATCGTCTACAACTTCTTTGAATTTCGCCGGATGCGCAGTTTCAAGAAAAATACCAGTACCGGATTTGTTCCTGCTGAAGTACTCCTGCAGCGCCAGGTATCCAATTGCGCCATGGGGATCCATAACGTACCCCCTATCCGCATATACGTTCCGCATGGCCTCACGGGTTTGTTCATCGGAATAACTGTACCCCGAAATGACTGCAGCCATTGCCTTATAATCGTTCTTAAACAAGTCGAGCATACGCACGAAATTACTGGGATCACCAACATCCATGGCGTTGCTGATCGTTTGGCGTGATGCACGCGGCGTGAAGACATTCGTCTTCAGGTATTCCGGCACTACATCATTTACATTCGTAGCAGCCAGGAATCCATCAATCGGCAAGCCCATTTTCCGGGCCAATAACCCACCTGTCAGATTGCCAAAGTTTCCACTTGGCACTGCAAAGACGAGAGGACCTTCAATCGCTTTTAATTGCGCTACAGCCTGGAAGTAGTAAAACGATTGAGGAATCAATCGCGCGATGTTGATGGAGTTTGCAGACGTAAGGAAAAACTTTTTACGCAAGGTGTCATCCAGAAAAGCTTGCTTTACCAGGCGTTGACAATCATCGAATGTCCCGTCTACCTCGAGTGCAGTAATGTTTTTTCCAAGGGTGGTAAACTGCTTTTCCTGAATCTCACTCACTTTACCAGACGGATACAACACCACAACGCGGGTTCCCTTTACATCGAGAAATCCATTGGCTACAGCACTGCCCGTATCTCCTGATGTCGCCACCAGAATAACGATCTCCTGCCCTTCTTCCTTCGCAAAGTATCCAAGCATTTGTGACATGAAACGCGCACCAAAATCTTTAAATGCCAGCGTCGGCCCATGAAATAATTCAAGTGCATAAATACTGTCTTCAAGATTAACGAGCGGTGCATCAAATGCAATGGTGTGCTCCACAATGCGTTTCAAATCATTATCCGGAACTGCACCTGATAACAAGCTCGACGCCACAACATAAGCGATTTCACGAAATGACTTTTTATGCAATGATCCCAGGAATTCCTTTGGCAAAACGGGAATGGATTCCGGCATGTATAAACCATTGTCGGGTGCAAGACCGCGAGTCACGGCTTCCCTGAGATCGACTTTGACGGTCGGATTATTTGTACTGTAAAATTTCATAGTAAAACTGCTATACTTCTTCTATCACTTTTGCACCCGCTGTGTTGATCCTTGACACAAAAACATCACTTTTTAATTTGAATCCGGAAAACTGCTCCTGCAACAACACACCCACTTTTTCAGCAATCGCCGGATCATTACTCAATGTAAAAATCGTGGGCCCGGATCCGGAGATACCGCATCCCAGTGCACCAGCTTCTATCGCCGTAGCTTTCATGGCATCAAACCCGGGGATAAGCACAGCACGAATCGGCTCAGCTACAACATCGTGCAGTGACCTGGAGATCAAACCAAAATCCGGTTTCATCAAGCCAACAACCAGACCTGCTATGTTACCCCATTGGGTAATCGCATCACGTATGGGAATAGTCGGTTTCAGTACCCTGCGTGAATCTTCTGTCTTTAACTCCAGATGTGGGTGTACGAGTGTACAATATAGTCCTTCCGGCGTTGGAATGGTTGCCACATCCAGCGGTTGGTAACCGCGGATCAATACGAATCCCCCCAACAACGCGGGGGCTACGTTATCAGCGTGTGCCGAACCGCATGCAACGCGTTCCGCTTCCATAGCAAATGGCAAAAGGTCTTTACGTTCAAGGCGGTTATCATGTAAATGATTAATGGCAACAAGCGCAGCTGCAGAACTTGCCGCACTGGATCCCATCCCACTGCCCAGCGGTAAAGACCT
>Ga0196965_1000808_pt1 | contig 14751 bp, 16 predicted proteins | sample S1_20metaG_FD_148668 | JGI IMG/M metagenome (GOLD analysis project Ga0196965, IMG submission 148668) | Soil microbial communities from Anza Borrego desert, Southern California, United States - S1_20 | ecosystem: Environmental > Terrestrial > Soil > Desert | place: USA: California | collected... | reverse complement strand
CCACTACCCCTTGATCCTCTTCTCGGACTACACGAGCGGGGCGCCGCGCTGGTACGTGATGCTCATCTTCACCTGGGTGGTGTTCGCGGCCTCGTTCAGCTTCACCTGGCTGCGGCTCCGCTCGGGGAGCGTCTGGACGGCCGTCCTCCTCCACGCCAGCCACAACCTCTTCCTGCAAGCGATCTTCGACCCGCTGACGGTGGACCGCGGGTTCACGCGCTACGTGACGACCGAGTTCGGCCTCGGGATGGCGCTCGCCTACACCGCCGCGGCCTGGTACTTCTGGCGGAGGCGCGACGAGCTGCCACGCTCCCTAGCTAATAAGGATGCGGAGGAAAGGCGCGACGGATCGTTCCTGCCGGCAACGGAGTAACGCCTGCGCCGCCCATCGGCCCTCTCTCGCGGGGCGGCATACTGCCCGGAGGCGTCCTCCGCGTTGAAGCAGACCGTCTCGATGAGCGTCTCCTTGCGGGCCCCACTCCACTGTTCCGAGGTCATCCCTCAACGCTTCGCCGCGGTCCCTCAACGCTTCGGAGTCATCCCTCAGTGTTGAGGCGCCGCCCCTCAATGCTCCGGGACGGCTCCGGAGCACTGAGGGGCCGCGGCGAAGGACTCAGGAACGGCGGCGAAGTATTGAGGAGTGATTCCGGAGCATTGAGGAGTCGTTCCTCACTATTGAGGAGCGGCGGAGAAGTACTCCGCCGCGGCTCCGGACCATTGAGGGGTCATCCCTCAACGCTCCAAGATGACTCCGTAGTACTGAGGAGCGGCGGCGAAGCGTTGAGGAGCGGCGCCTCAACACTGAGGAACTGTCCCTGAACGCTCCGGAGTGATCCCTCACCATTAAGGGACCGCGGCGAAGTGTTGAGGGATGGCAGCGAAGCGTTGAGGAACGGGTCCGTAGCACTGAGGAGCCGTTCCTCAACGCTCCTTGTTCAGTGACAGCTGAATCGTGAGCCTCCATAGACGCTCGCGGATACACTAAAAGTGAGCGATTTTTCCGGCGTTTTCCGTCTTTGAGGGGCATGCCGAGAAAACTCCGTCATGTCCCCGAAGGCGGGTCGCTCGTCGAGGTGACCTGCCGCACCGTCCAAAGCCGTCTGTTGCTCGCCCCTCGTGCCCATGTCCGGGAGACCGTCCTCGGTGTCCTGGCGCGGGCGAAACGGCTGTACCCCTTGAAGCTCGTTTGCTTTGCTTTTGCCTCCAATCACTACCACCTCCTGCTCGAGGTGGAGGACGCGGGCGCGATGGCCGCGTTCATGGGCTACCTGAACTCCAACTTGGCGCGGGAGCTCGGCCGCCTCGTCGATTGGAAGGAGAAGTTCTGGGGCCGGCGCTACCAGCACATCGTGGTTAGCGACGAGGAGGAGGTTCAGGTGGCGCGTCTCCGATATGTCCTCTCGCACGGGACCAAGGAGGGATTGGTGGGCAGCCCCCGGGAATGGCCGGGCGCTCACGCGGTCCACGCCCTGTTGACCGGCGATCCCATGGAGGGGACCTGGCACGACCGGACTCAGGAGTACCGGTACCGGCTGCGCGGCAAGGAGCCCGAGCCGGGCCAGTTCGCGACCGTCGAGACGCTGACCTTGGATCCGCTGCCCTGCTGGAAGCACCTGCCGCCGGAGGAGTACCGGCGACGGATCGCCGAGCTGGTGGCCGAGATCGAGGAGGAGGCCCGGGTGGCGGGGGAGGCCAAGGGAGTCGAGCCCCTGGGAGCGGACGCTGTCCGGAGGCAGCAGCCGCACACTCGTCCGAACCGGACCAAGAAGTCACCGGCTCCGCTGTTCCACACGGCGAGCAAGAAGGCCTACCTGAACCTGAGGGAGGCGTACAGCCGCTTCGTGGCCGCCTTTCGGGACGCCGCCGAGAAGTTGAAGGCCGGCGACCGGACGGTGGCGTTTCCGGACGGGAGCTTCCCGCCGGCAGCGCCGTTCGTGCGTCCGGCCTTCGCGTAGTCGTCCTCGGCGAGGCGAAGCGGGCCGATCGGGGCCGAAATCGCCGGCGGGTGAGCGTCGGCGACCCTGAGTAGGGGAGAGGTGTATCCGCTTGGGCTTTTCCGCCTGACGAGTGCCTCCAGAAGAGCCCTTCCAAGCCTCGCTGGACCCTCCTGAGCCCCTCTCTCTCGCCTGTCCGACCCTCCCGAGACCGCAATCGGCGGTCTTCTTACGCCGGATCAGCGGCGCAGGGAGGCTAATTCACTGTTCTCTTCACTGCGCTGCGCCCCTACACTCGAGTGGCACCTCATCCCGCACATCCCCCCAGCACCTCATCCCTGTCAGGCAAGGTCAAGGGACAACTGGAGAGCCCGAGATACTAGAGCCATCGGCTTCTCCTGTCGAGGGCCGGTCCGGAGGATATATGTCCAATTGCCATGAAAACGATGACTGGTTGGACTACTTGGCAGAACTGCGCTGCATTGACGAAGGGAACCCGAATAATTGGGAGCCGAAACACCCGGATGAGCATGGTGACCATGCTGTTAACACACATCCCGGCCTTGCCCTTCGGCGCTCCACCAGCCCGGAACATGCCGAGGACCACTTAGCGGAACTGGCCCTGGCGAAGTAATGACTGAGCTCAGAGCTGCTTTGTCAGCAGGTGTCAGGAGAGCTTGAGTGGGTGCCTTAGCCTTGGATAGGGCGGCAAGTATCCACGCATGGGTAACGCCGCCAGGCGGGCGAGAAAGCGACAAGTTGCCGACGCAGCAACTAGCCGCTATCCATACAACGCTTGGGGGACCAAATGAATAAAAGAGTACGGACGATTATCGCCTCTTTCCTCTTCGTGACCACGCTGGCATCATGCCGCGCAGAAAGAGATTCCCGATCTAATTCGACCCTTGTGGTAGGTGGTGTCCTTTCACAGACTGGTCCTGCAGCCGCCTACGGAAGCGACGCTGATAAGGGGGCTCGTCTTGCGCTAGAGCGCTTGAGCCGAGATGGCTTGCCGTTTAGCATCCAGTATGTATCGCGGGACGACAGGAGTGACAAGACTGAAGCAGCTAAGGTTGGGCAGAGCCTCATTGAGATTGATCACGCCGATATAATTCTCGGCCCTGCCATTAGCCCGTCAGCTCTGAGCTTGGGCAAGATCGCTGAGGAGCGACAGGTCCCTCTAGTCGGTACCTCACCAACCCAAGATGAGGTCACTAAGTCTGAAGCCTATGACCGCAGGTATGTATTTCGAGTGTGTTTCAATGATTCATTTCAAGGAGAGGTTCTGGCCCGATTCGCCGCTGAGCGTCTAGGAAAAAAGACCGCCGTGATAGTCTATGATAAGACACTTTCTTATAGCATAGGTTTGGCCAGAACTTTCCGCGAGGAATTCGAAAGATTGGGAGGCGTGATTCAGCACGAGGAGAACTACTCCGTCCAAGATACAGACTATTCGGTGCTCATAGACAAAGTCGCCAACTTTAAGGCGGATGTGTTATTTATCCCTGGATGGGACGAGAATGTCGGTCCTATGATCAAGCAGGCTGGTGATCGATGGGACAGGTTTACTCTTCTCGGCGGAGACGCATGGCCAACACCGAGGTTCCTTGAGCTAGCTGGGGGCAATATCTCCGACGCGTACGCGCTGTCTCATTTTGTTCCGGAAGATCCGGATCCGAGAGTGCAGGATTTTGTGGGTTCCTACAAGAAGAAGTATGGTGAGATCCCATCGCCGTTCGCCGCGCTCGGCTACGACGCGATGTTGGTTATAGTTGATGCAGCGAAGCGTTCAGGTTCATTTGATGGTCCAGCATTACGCGACGCCTTAGCCGTAACTAACAATCTCGGGGTTGTGACTGGAAACCTAAGCTTCGATGACAGCAGAAATCCTCGAAAAGAAGCTGTAATTCTAAGAATACATCCTGACAGATTTGACTTCTTTGAGCGCGTAGAACCTTGATGTATGAACGCTATGGACGGCGGCGACATCTTCGTTGCTCATGTTGCCGCCGTCTACCGGTAAGGGGTGCTCTATGAGATATCTGGCTGACCAAGTATTGAACGGTCTCTCGCTTGGATGCGTCTACGCCCTTTTGGCCATCGGGTTTGCGATGGTGTTTGGTGTGTTGAAGTTGCTCAATTTTGCGCACTCCGAGATTTTCGCTACAGGAGCTTTTATTGGATATTTTGCCCTTCGCTGGCTAACCCCTGACTTCGCTGGTTCACCGCTGTTACTCCTGCTGGCGGCAATTATGATTGCCGGCTCCGGGGCTGGTGTTCTGGCTATGATAATAGAAAAAGTGGCGTACAGGCCTCTCCGAGATTATCGCGGAGAAGGTGTCTTGCTGACGGCCATCGGTGTCTCGATTGCTATCCAGAATATAGGAATTCAATTCTTTTCAGCTCACGCGCGTGGCTATCCGCCGCTTGAGTTGCCGTTCCCTCCCAAGGCTGTCGCAGTGGTAATCTTGGTGCTTTCATTTCTCCTTTTGTATGGCCTAATCCATTGGACTTCGCTGGGGTTAGAGGTGAGAGCGATTGCCGAGGATCTATCCACGTCTCGTCTCTTGGGTATCAGTCCCCCCAGGCTAGTCACGTTAACGTTCTTCGTTGGCGGCTTCTTTGCGGGTGTCGCTGGAGTGGTGTGGGGCATCGTTTATGGAGTTATCCATCTACAGATGGGCTTCTATCCTGGCTTAAAGTCGTTCATCATAGCGGTAATCGGATCAATAGGAGATTTGCCCGGAACCTTTGTTGCCGGCATTGGCCTAGGTCTGCTGGAGTGCTTGCTCGCAGCCTACTTGCCGCCGCCGATCTCGGCTTACCGAGATCCATTGACGCTCTCCTTGCTATTAGCTTTGCTGGTGTGGAAGCCTCATGGAATATTGGGAAGTTCTGAGCCAGAAAAGGTCTAGCGCATATGACTATAGGGCTGCTGCTGTACTATGTTTCGCTGCTTGGTATAACCTTGCTCCTGGTCCAGTCGCTAAATCTAATTTGGAGAGTGCGCTTGTTCTCTCTGGGGCATCATGGATTCTTCGGATTAGGGGCCTACGTAGCAGTGATGGTCACAAAGATATTAGTGCCTAAGGGTGCAGGGCAGTTGCCTGTCGGACTGGGACAGCGTTTGGAAGGGCTTGGTGTCGTCGCGGCCTCAGTATTGGCGGGCTTTGGGACTGCCTTCTCAGTGGCTTGGGTTATGGGGCGCTTCTTTAGGCGTGTGCGGGGTGACTACTTCGCTGTCGCAACGCTTATCTTTGCCGAGATAATCCGAGGTTCCTTTTCTAACATTAGCTATGTTGGCGGTGGTCTTGGTTTTGAGGCTCCGTATCTTGTGTTGAGTCGAGTGGGGGAAGAAAGGATCCTTTACGAAGCATTCTACTCTACAGCGTTGTTGATGGTAAACATCCTTGTCTTTGCCATCGTCAGGCGAATAGATGGGTCAGTCTATGGTCTCTACCTCTCTGGCCTAAAGGAGGACTGTATAGCTTTGGAGCATTCAGGAGTCGATGTGGTAAGCTTGCAGAGCATGCTCTTCAGTTGGTGCTGTGGGCTTGCTGGGGCCGCCGGGGCGATGTTTTTGCACTTCACTACTCTTGTTGTGCCCGGTGACTTCTCGTTTGTTAATGGCCTTCCGGTTATTCTGGCTGTTGCAATGGGGGGGCTTCACAGTTCAGGATGTGTTATGGCCGCCGCCTTCATTTATATTGTGTATGAAGGTTTAAAGAACGGCTTTTTTGGGCTCCTGGAGTGGGAGTATGCGGCCATGGCGAGCGACTGGAAGGATGCTATCTTAGGACTGATCCTAGTAGTCTCTGTAGTCTCGCTCGCCCTTAGAGGTAGGCGTCGGCAGGTAGTTCGAAGACATGAGGAGGGTCCGTAAAGTGAATAGCGACGCAACGCCGCTACTGGACGTGCGGGGTGTCTCTTACCGATTTCTGGGGGTGCAGGCGCTCTCCAATGTTTCTGCTGCCATCGGTAGAGGTGAGATACTGGGGCTGATAGGGCCTAATGGCTCAGGCAAGACCACTCTACTTAATGTAATCACGGGTATATATAGAGCTATGAGTGGCTGTGTCCTCTTGGAGGGTAGGGACATTACCCATTTGGAGCCGCATGCCGTCGCCGCTGGCGGGGTAATGCGAACTTTCCAAGCGCCGAGGTTATTCTCACGACTGGGGCTCTTGGAGCATGCAATTATACCCATGAGCGCGGTGAGCCGTCCAGTGTCCCTCTCCAGCCTTGTATGTAACTTGGGGAGGCCCTGGGCTAGCTTTAATAGAGCGGCAACAGAAGTTCTGCGTCGCGTTTCCTTGACTGATGCTACAGGTGTTACTGCAGGCAGCCTTTCCTATGGTCAGAAGCGTACGCTCGAACTCGTACGCTGCCTCGCAGGTAGCCCTAAACTACTCTTGCTGGATGAGCCTACGGCGGGCCTCAACCGGAAGGAGACGGAGGACTTCCACTCTCTGCTGGGCGCGCTCGCCTCTTCCAGCGGAATAGCCATATTGGTCATTGACCATGACATAGAATTTATTCAGGCTTTATGTCACAGACTCTTAGTTCTCGTCAATGGAAAGCTAATCTCTAATGGCCCTCCTGAGAGGGTCCTTGCTGACCCTCAGGTAATTGACTCTTACTTGGGTGAAGGGCTAAGGAATGCTGTCGGTTAGCAACCTCTCCGTAAGTTACGGTGCTAACACAGTGCTTCATAACCTATCTATTGAGGTGCAGGCTGGTGAGATAGTCTGTATCCTGGGAAGGAATGGTGCTGGAAAGAGCACTCTCATGAATACCATCTCGGGGCTCTTGAGACAAGATTGTGGACAGATTCTATTCAACGATATCAATCCTGGAAAGTATTTCTGTAGTAGGGCGATATCGTCTTGGTATTATTCAGTGCCCCGAAGGGAGGCGGTTGTTCCCAAGCTTATCGGTGGGGGAAAACATCAGGATAGGAGTTAGGGGGCGACGACTCCCTTGGCGCGAAGCGCGAGAGCGCCTTGAGTGGCTCGGCGCCCTCTTTCCTATAATTAGAGATAGATGGAGGCAACGGGCGGGAACACTGTCTGGTGGAGAGCAGCAGATGGTCGCCCTAGCTCGAGGCCTAATTGCTCAGCCTCGACTCCTCTTGCTGGATGAACCAGCGCTCGGCCTCTCACCCCGCTTTGTCAAGGATGTGTTCCGCGTGCTCCCTACTCTCGCGCTTGATGGAATGGGAATTCTTATGGTCGAACAGAACGCCCGTGCAGCTCTGGATGTAGCTGGCAGGGGATACATGCTTCATGCGGGCAAGGTTAAGTTATCGGGTGCCTCTGAGAGTCTGCGGAAGCACTTGGAGGATGGAACTGCTTACTTTGGCGTGCCGCGAATTGAGCCAGATATGGGGGTCTAAAAATGAAATAAATCGGAGACTCGCCAGCTGCCGCGGCAGAAAGAGTACCTTGACAGAGTCTACCGACGGGTGGCTCAAGTACTCCAGAATCATATCGCTTATCCAGTATTCTTTGTGGCCCTAATGCCGAAGCGCTGGTCAGTCCAGTACCTCGCTGTAAATGCACAGGAGGACCAGAAGGCTGCTGGGGAAATTAGGAGGGTCGCTGAGGAGTACCTGGAAATCGCTACGGGCCAGGACCCGATCTGCATTGATGATTTGTTCAAGTTCTGCGGCGAGCGACTCACAGGTAGCCGTGAGGAGTTACTTGCGGGCGCTCTTTCAATACTGACCAAACACCGAGGAAGTTCGGTTGGGATGGGACTCAACCGATGCGGATGCGTCAACATGGCGGCTTGCGCGGAAGGATAAACGTCCCCTGCGATGGTTCCAAGATGCACTCGATTTTGGTTACAGGTATCGGTTGAGTACTTCAGGGGCTAAGCCAACGGCCGACGCCAAGGGCTATGGGTTTATCAACGAATGGAGAGGTGAGGCCGCAGGAATCAAAGTGCCAGGGTACCTGGCACGAAGCGGGCTAGTGGCCAAGAGCCCTACGGAAGTATCCTACTTTTTGAGCGAAGCCCTTGCTGCTCTTGGCGGTGATCTACGCGGAGTTAGTTCGCCTCGCGAATTGGTTCACTACTTTGTACCGCTAGCAGGGTTGAGTCAGTGGCGGGCAACTGCATGTTGGATACGCCCGGTGGAAGCCAAGCTTGGAGATGCTAAGACTGGAGACGAGAACATTGTCAACCTTGGTCTTAGGCAGGCACTAGACGAAGTTTTTACTCAGTCCGTGATAAGTTCCAGTACCGCTTATTTCGCTCATGCTTTAAGTAGGCCAAGTGGAGAAGAGCGTTTGAGTGTGCTTTGCGATGCCATCTGTTCACTGTGGTGGGCAGATGCGGTGCTCTTGTACAGCGGAGATGATCAAGTCTATGCGGAATACCGGGACGAGACGGGAAACTTGAGGCCCACCGCTCCCAGTAGGAGGGAGATGCGACTGCCCCAGGAAGAGCATTCTCCGCAATCTATTTGGAACTTTCAAGCCGAGGCTATACGGATAGACTTTGCGGAACTATCTGGCTCAGGGCGTGAAGTTGTGAGAGGCATTCTGGGGTGTGATCGAGCTGTCGTGAGATTACGCCTACTCGAACAGGATGCCGAGAAAGCCAACCTGATACTAAAGGGTGTAGAGGAGCAGCTGGCCCAGAGCCTGGGAGGCGTGTTGCATCTTCACCGGATGGAGGCCGCCGAACGCGACAAGAGGAAGTTGCAAGAGGCGATGAGTGCGTATGCTAGCATTGCTCATGAGTTAAATAAGCTATTCGACAAGCAGTTCAAGCACGTTCCGGTTGTACTGAGGTCAGGCTCTCTTAATGAGAATGATCGCAGTGCTATAGTCTTCGCTTGGGAAGTGTTGGGTTCGGCTGTTGAGGTGAGTTACTATCTTGGTAAGGCCCGCATTACAAGTCGAAGAGATCAAAGGCAAGAGCTTTTTCGACGCTTCCGTGAGCCAATCGCGCGCCTCTGGCGGAAGGATGAGCTTGAGGCTGCCATAAGAACAGTTGCGAAGCGTGTCTACGAGCGTGAAGGTCCAGAAGGTAGAAGATTGAGGCGAATTCCGGCTCTTGAAGGAATCGAGAACACAGTTTGTCTGGCAGCTGATGAATTTGCGCGTTGCTATGTACTTTGTGCTGAGCCAATAAGAAACTTTCTTACGTACGGTCCTCGTGGGGAAGCGTCGTGGGCAGTTGCCATTGATTCTCGGAAGGGCATTGCCATCACACTTATTCATTCAGTTAGGTTGGACACTTATGATTTACCAGAGTCTCCAACCTTTGATGCCCTGGCTGCGTTTTTGGGGATTGATCCTGTATGGGAATGCCGTGCCATATGTGAACGTGTGGAGGACGGTAGAGACGCAACTAAGGTACGTTGGACCATAGAGCTTGGGTGCTCATTTCTAGGAGAGGAGAACGAGATATGAAAGATTCTGGACCGCGTCCTCTGGGTATCCTTCGCGTCGAGGATGAAGCCGATGTAGCATCACCTTCGGTTCTACTGCCACTCAGTGACCTGGGGCGTATTGGAAGATGGGCAAGTTTCGTTAGAGGGCTGGCCAGAGGTGAGGTACTTGTGGAACGCTCCGGCCAAGAGGAGGTCGCTCTTAATCAGATCCCAGAAATTCTCGGGATCGATTTTCGGTTCATCTTTGATGATTCTACTCCGGCGTTCAAGCATTCAGACGATCCGTCGACAATTGGTTGGTCGGACAAGCTAAACGCCAAGAGCACGGGTATAGTTATAGGGGCGACCCTTGAAGGAATATTCAAGGCCAGCGACTTACCTCTAATGGTGGTGCTGCATACTCTCACGCCGGCTGATGTCGGTCAGGACGTAGCAACGATACTGATGGTGGGGCAGCTTCTTGCAGGCTCTGGCACGCTTCCAGAGAGCGACGCCAAGCATCCATTCGATCAGGCTCGCGACGTTCTCTTCTGTCTGCCAAAAAATTGTGAGGACGGCGTAAAAATGCAAATGCAAGGTTTTAGGGACTCACTCTTGCGCCGCTTGGGAGTCCTTCAATCCAGCGAGCCTCCGAGATTAATGGTCGACCCTGATGCATTGGTGTTGCTCCTGAGTGAGTTAGATGCAGCCGAATCTGAAGAGGATCTAGATCAGCGGCTGAGTAGAGTGGGCCTCGCGGTTTGGGATCGTCAGAAGCGTTTGCACACAATCGATCTGCGCTCTTTGTTCATGGACTTTCTGGGAGAAGCACGATCTGGCTATCGATGGGGTCTGCTGCCTTTTGAGTCAGCCAAGGTGCTGGTAGAGAATAATCAGAAGTGCGTTGGTGAGGTGGTGTCGTTCTTAACAAGAATACAAGACACCGTGGGAAAGGATTACCTTGCTGCAGCGGATCATATTGTCGCCAACCTGGATCAGAGCGGTAAGCCTGTGCCTTTCCGCCGAGGGGATCGTGCAGGAAAGAAGCTGCTGGCGCTAGTGTTCAGTTGCGCCGAGGTATGGGCGAGTCTAGGAGTTGAGCTTGCAAGGAGGCTTGACCGGCCCTGGAGCAGGACAGAAGATTAAGGAGGCGGTAGTGAGCTTGATGATTATCCTCCCCGCCTGCGGAGAGTTCTGGCTGCGATTGTTGATGTTCTTGGAACCATCAAGGATCTCAGCCGACCTTCCCAGTGGTCTGCCGACGGCTACTATCCTGTAAGTAGAAAAAGTGGATTGAGCCTCTTCAAGGCTTTGCGTGCGTATCTCCGCGAATATGAAGATGAAGATCACATGTATGGTAAAGTGCTTCGTCAGGTGCTCTCCGGTGAGGACAGAGAGGTGATAGGGCACCTTCGGGCCTGGCTCTTTGATTTGGAGCAGCTTGGTGTTGTAGATCGTGAAACCCGAGATGGTGAGCCCTACTATCGGCTGCTTAGGGCGAATGTGCCTAATGGTTGTCCTGTTACATGTGCACAGCTCAGTCGTGAGCGGATCGCTCGTTTGCTGGTATTTAATAAGCCCGAGATCACTAATGAGTTGAGTCGTATCGCTGAGTTAGCGGGATATAGCTGTGGAACAGAGTTTGTTAATCGTCTTTTCGCTGGTGACGTGCCAGCGCACCTTGGAAGGGCTGCTCGATGGTACCTTGAAACACGGGCGAGGGAAATCCCCCGCGAGTACTGGCCTTCATGGGTACTGTAGGCTGCAGATAATCAGAAAGGTAGAGGCTTGTTATGAGGAACTCTGGGCTTAGGTCGGTTTCAGATTTGCCTCAAAGGAATATAGCGATCAAGGCTCTTGAGTTCTCTAGCCGCGAGCAGATAATCCCGGCTCTGCAGCAGAGAATCTTGGCTGGCGACGGAAAGACGGTTGTCTTTGCCGGTCACTACATGCTGGTTTACAGGCGCACGACCAATGCCTTAGTGCCTCTCTTAGGATCTATTGCGAGTGCTGATCCTGCTGCAAGTGATCTTGAGCGTGAATATGCGGCCTACGTAGGGGACTTTCCGGAGGCAAGTTTTGATCTCGGTCTCCAGTTCCTCTGTGCATCGCCTGCTGAGCGGCGTATTGCGCTTTTGGTCAACGATCATCACTTTAAAAACTTTCAGGATGGTCTGCCGCCCAGTCATGTTCTGGTGCGTCTGAAGCGAGAGTACTTCCGCTCTGGGTCGGCTCTCCCTCCGGTGTTCAAAGATCTTTTAGAGCGCGCTTTCCCAGGTGGTGGGTTTAACGATATATTTGAGCGCAATGATGTTGGGCGGAGCGCTGGAGGAACCCTTCCCTCTAAAACGTCATTCTCTTCTGAGAACGTTCTGCGGAATAGATTTGAAAAATTAAGAAAGACTTGGATATTGACGCGCCCCGGCTTTGCATGGTCTGGGGGCATCTATGGTGGAATGAGGCTGGTCTATTCGCCTCCGAGGAGCGGACGATCTGTCTGTCTCCTAGATAACCGGGAGGGATGCGGGTGCTCAGGCGCCATGATTGAGCTGCTTTTGCAGCTCTGGGAGAGGGGAGCCAAAAACCTAGTTCTCTTTATTCCAGAAGAGTGTCGTGGCCCGGTTGCGGAGGCCCTTGAGGCCACCCTGCGCGCGCTAGCTCCCTTCAGGACAGTGATTGCTGTCTGGTCGGATGGAGTCGGCACTGATGGAAAGACCCTGTTCATGTCTGGTACGCAGTACACTGCGACAGAGTAGCTTAATTGGCAAGGCGCCGGAGGTGGGTAGTGTGATAAAGGCAGACGAAATAATAGATCTTGATGCTAATGCGACAACGTGTCTTGATCATCGGGTTCTGCAAAGGCTGGTAGTGGCCTTAAGCTGTAGTTGGGCGAATCCATCGAGCGATCACCTTCTTGGGCGAGCCGCGCGCGATGCCGTGGAGAGTGCTCGGTCGTCGGTTGCTCGCCTGATTGGGGCTGAATCTAAGGATATTATATTCGCGTCTAGTGCAACGGAGGCTGTAAATGTTGCAATTCAGGGTGTTGTTAGGGCTCGGCCTCATAGGCCTGTCCATGTAGTCGCCTCCGTGATTGAGCATAAAGCAATTCTGGAGACGGTTTCCTATCTTCGTGAGCGGGGTGATGCTGAGGTTACGCTCGTGCGACCAGATCGATACGGGACGCTGGCACCATCAGATATCATTGATGCAGTGCGGGAAGATACCTGCCTGATATGCGTGGGGCATGCCAATAGTGAGGTTGGTACAGTGAATGCGGTAGAGGAGATTGGGAGGGGGTTGGCGCAGCTTAGAGCTCGGCCTGCCCTTTTTGTCGATGCGTCGCAAACTGGTGCATTCTGGCCGCCCAATGTGAGCCGCGCCAATATTGACCTGCTGTGCTTGTCTAGTCACAAGATGCATGGACCAAAGGGTGCGGCAGCTCTTTATGTTCAGGAAGGCACAGAATTGGCTCCTGTAATCTTTGGAGGTGGGCAGGAGCGTGGCTTCCGCCCAGGAACTCTTAATGTGCCGGCACTAATGGGCTTCGGCTTGGCCGCAGACCTAGCATTGACGGAGGGCAGTGCGAGGGCTAATACCGTGAGAATGATGAGGGACAGATTTCTGGGCGGCCTCCAGGAATACGTTCCTGACCTCTGGCTCAATGGTCATCCAGTTCATCGGCTGCCAGGAAATCTGAGTTTAACGTTTCCTCACGTAGATGCCCGGATGCTTCAAAAGAGAGTCCCGCACTTGGCCTTTTCCCGAGGAAGTGCTTGTACGTCTGAGGGAGGCGAAAGTCACGTTCTGCGGGGTATCGGCCTGCCAAAGAAGGCGAGGCTTTGGACTATACGAATTGGATTGAGCCACATGACCCCACTGGAGAAAATCGAACAAGCGGTCGCAGATCTGGGACGGGCTGTAGAGGCGCTGAGGGGAGGCTTGGGGCCGGGATAGTTCCTAGTACGAAGTTCAAGAGAAAGGCGACCGGCTTTCGCCGGCCGCCATCTCTAACACTATCTATTCACTATCCACCCGCCCCCCCAGCACCGCCCCCGCCCGCTCAAGAGCCACCCCGCCCGCCGCGTCGAGGAGGTTCGCCAGCGCCTCTGGCGACCGGAGCAGGCACTCGACGACGTGGAGCGCATCCACCACCTTGTCGTCGAAGACGGCCAGATGGCCGATGACCTCTCCTCCGGCCTCGATGGCGTAGCCGGACGGGCCGGCTTCCTTCTGGAGGTGGAAGAGCGGGTCCCGGCCGGTGCCGGGGAGGAGGGCGGCGGTCAGGAGGGCGGGGGTGTGGTCGGTGAAGACCGCGACGGGACGGTGACCCCCGGCGTAGGACTCTCCGGACCGGTAGACAGCGTAGTAGGTGGTGTGGATGTCCTCCACGTGCCAGGGACCGGCGACGGCGGCCTCGGTGGCCGCGGGCGGCTCGTTGCGGCGGCCGAGACGGTCCAGGAAGTCGCGGAGGAAGATGTTGGACGGACGGGGGGTGTTACGATCGTCATCGCTTTGCATGGGATACAACTCCCTTGTGAAGTAGGCCCGGGGGTGAGGTACGAGCTCACTCCCAGGCCGTTCAGCAGGTCAGGGGCCGGCCGATCCGGCCCCGCTTCGAACTGCGTACAGCGACTGCGTCCGACTCCTGTCGACCCCGATCGGGGGTACGGCTGGGTTCAAGTCCTTCCGGGTCCGGAGGTCCTCCTTTCCAGGAGACGCGATGAGGATCGCGTCAGTGGGTGTGAGGGGATTCTATGGGAGGGTGAGAGCGTAGGTCAAGCGTTATCAGCAGGAAATCTTGAGGAAGTTTAGAGGTGGGGGAGGCCCCCTCCCGGCCCTCACCCCTGGCCCTCTCCCGCCACCCCAGCACGCCCTCCCCGGGAGGGGGGCGCCACCTCCCTTTGCAACTGAGCGATGAGGTGCTATGGATATGGTAGGATTCCTTACTGGAGGTAAGGAAGGATGTCGATTACCACTCTCACCAGCAAGGGACAGATCACGCTTCCTAAAGAGGTTCGGGACCATTTCCGTCTGGCCGAGGGGGATCGGGTCGAGTTCGTCATCGAGCCAGCCGGAGACGTCCACGTGCGTCCCCTGGGGAACTCGGTCAAGCGACTGTTCGGAATCGCGCGGCGTCCAGGAACCCCCGCTCTGAGTGTCGAGGAGATGGACGAAGCCATCGCCCACCATCTGGCCGCGGCGGACGAGCAGACCCGGAACGGCGAGGGATGAAGGGGCTCGACACCAACGTGCTGGCCCGCTACCTCCTCGCCGATGAGCCGGAGCAGACCCGGGCGGCACAGGGCCTGATCGAAGGAGCTGAGGCACGCGGGGAGGTGCTCTATCTCTGCACGATCGTCCTCTGCGAGCTGGTCTGGGTCCTCCGGTCGGCCCCCTATCACCTTGACCGCCCGGCCATCGCATCGGTTCTCG
>Ga0196965_1000807_pt1 | contig 14841 bp, 15 predicted proteins | sample S1_20metaG_FD_148668 | JGI IMG/M metagenome (GOLD analysis project Ga0196965, IMG submission 148668) | Soil microbial communities from Anza Borrego desert, Southern California, United States - S1_20 | ecosystem: Environmental > Terrestrial > Soil > Desert | place: USA: California | collected... | reverse complement strand
CTCGCCTAATTTGCCTCAGTCAGTGTTAACGTTATCCACAATTTCACAAAAGAAAAAAGAACCAAAAAAGAAAATCACAACTACAATAACCGTAAGTAGTATTAATAGTGATTCAAATCTAAAGGTAGCTCGCAGCTAAAAGCTCGAAACTTTTCTAAACAGTACTGAGAAAATCCATTGTATCCACGTTATCAGCGTAGTCAGACAGTCTGGGAAATTGTCCTTTACCAAATGGAACTGTACCCCATGGTTTTTTCCCGATCCTAACCTGAATTTTTTCTGATAGGTCAGATAGTCTTGATCGTAACGCATCTTCATCATTGTAATATTCATAATATATAACAGAGATGGGAGAGACCAGGTTTTTATTTTCCTGGAACATTACGAAACCGTTATCGAGAAAAGGAATCCGATTCACAAGTTGAATGGATTTTTGGTAATCATAATTATTACAATATTTGTGATGATGAATCACAGGTTCGTAAGATGACCAGCTTTCAAAGAGTTTGTCAAACGTATAGTCAGCCGGCACAAAGAGTTTCGAAACATTGCGGCAACCAAGGCCGAAGTAATTAAACACATCCCGGCCGAGGGCGGTTAATTCTTCGACTGTTTCATGACCATCAAGTACAGCAACAGAGGTTCTGTTCTTTCGGATAATGTGAGGATACTTGCCAAAGTAATATTCGAAATACCGGGAAGTATTGTCACTACCTGTGGCAATTACAGCGTCGAAATTTTTCAGCCTGTCTGTTATTGCAATCTGATCCTGAAAACGTGGTTCGATTTTAAAGAGTTGATTGATGATGTATTGGATTAGTATAATATCTTTTGAACTTAACTTAAGTTGTGCCCTATGACCTGAGATAAGAACAGAAAGCAAATCGTGGAATCCAACAGCAGGAATATTGCCCGCCATAACGAGGGCGATTGTTTTATTTTTTTTAGGTAAGGTATATCTCGATATCCAATCACGAAGTTTGTCTTCATTCAGAAAATCTAAAATACCGTTCAGTGCCAAACGAACGTTCTGTTCTGTAAACCATGGATTTTCGTTCTTTACATTAAGTGCTAACGTTTGAAATTCATCGTCACTCATGTTGTTGAGGAATTGTCCCAACTTATGGAAAGCAATTACCTTTTCATCTGCAGTCATTCGTAAACTTTTAGGAGCGAAACTCCGTTTTATCTATGCGTTTAATTATCGTGAAAGCATGTAATCTTGTCTTCAAAGAAGATTTGGTCTATGCTTTGTTAAGTATTACTTTTGTTATCATAAACGGACCAAAAATAGAAAAAGCATGGCAATAATGATTACGGACGAGTGCATCAACTGCGGTGCATGCGAACCGGAATGCCCAAACACAGCTATCTATGAAGGAGGTAGAGAGTGGAACTGGGCCGGCGGAACGAAGCTAGAAAAAGTGGAACTGGAAGATGGTAGTGCAATAGATGCAAAGGATTCGCAAACGCCGGTTTCTAATGAATTTTATTATATCGTAGCAGGAAAGTGTACCGAATGCACGGGTTTCCATGAAGAGCCACAATGTGCCGCAGTATGCCCCGTAGATTGTTGTGTTCCAGATCCGGATTATGTAGAAACACCGGAAGAATTGCTGGCGAAAAAAGCCTGGTTACACCAGGAAGTAGAAGCTTAATACTATTTCGAACTTCAGGTTAATGCTCTTAATCTGAAGTTTGAATTTTTTAATAATAAATAGTTTCTTAGCTATTGCATCCATTCGAATGCATTCAGAGCCTTACCGCATCTTTGCTCGTTTTATCAGATAAGTTTGCAGGATAACATTGAAGTCCATCTGTATATCAGCTTCAATAAAATCGATTTTATACTGGTTGCATCGCATCTGAAGCGCTTTGTGGAAACGAGTAGCTTCCGCCTGGTAGTGCACCTTAACGTCTCCCGGATTTAATCGTAATTTCTCACCGCTTTCCAGGTCAATAAATTCCATCGGGCGGTCCTGGAAATCAAAACGCAGTTCAGTTTCATTATCCAAAACATGAAATACGATTACTTCATGCTTGTTGTGTTTAAGATGTTGCAGCGCTTTAAAAAGGTCGTTTGTATCCTCTCCGGAATCAAACATATCGCTGAATAGAATAACCAGGGATCGTTTGTGAATTTGTTCGGCAATTTCATGGAGGACGTTGGCTACTTCTGTTTTTCCAGGACTAGGCTGATACTTTTCCAGCCCATCAAGTGTATGCAGGATTTTTCCCAGGTGTGTTGGTGTTGATTTCACCTGGGTAAGGGTAGTTATCGTATCGGAAAAAAGACAAACGCCAAATGCATCCCGCTGACGATGCAGCATGTAACTCAGGCCTGCTGCAGCAAACTTGCTAAATCTGATTTTGGCCTTTGACGCTGAAGGATAGAACATAGAGGCGGAAGTATCAATCGCCAAAAGACACCGCAAATTGGTTTCTTCTTCATATCTTTTTGTAAAAAGCCGATCGGTTCTGGCATAAACCTTCCAATCAATATGGCGTGTACTTTCTCCTTCGTTATAAAGTTTGTGTTCTGCGAATTCTACAGAAAAACCGTGATATGGTGACTTATGTAACCCTGTAACGAACCCTTCTACCAACTGGTGGGCGAGTAGTTCAAGACTCGTATTCTGCTTAATATTATTAAGATCAATCTTCACGCGTTTGTATATTTGGATAAATGGTTCTTAATTAGAACGTTATTTTGCTCTAAAGGGGAGTACAACGTAGATCTTGGGTAAATATTGAATCGTTCTTTTGGAATAAATTGTCAAAATAGTAACTTAGATGTTACCAAACTTAAACCTAACATTAAAATTGAAGGATTGTGGAAGAAAACAAGACAAACGGCAGGGATGAAATTTACTCAGCGAAAGTAAAAGCCGGTAAGAGAACCTACTTTTTTGACGTAAAGTCAACGCGCTCTAATGATTATTATTTAACCATTACAGAAAGCAAAAAGCGTTTCAAAGAAGACGGATTTACCTATGAAAAACATAAGATCTTCCTTTATAAAGAAGATTTTAATAAATTTATGGAGGCACTCAACAACACGGTGAACCACGTGAAAACTGAATTGATGCCGGAAGTGGATTTTAGCCAGTTTGATCAGGTTCATGAAAGCGAAGAAACCGCTACAGCGGAAGCTTCTACAGTAAAAGGTTCCGGTCTCGATACCGAGCTAAAATGGGATTAAACCTTATCTAATACCTATACCTATTCCTAATTAAGTGAAAAAGCCTTTGAGAAATCAAGGGCTTTTTTAATTGAACGCTATATCGTTTCTTCTTCTTGATTCTTCAGATGCGAATCAAGGTCGTTTACTTAAGCTTGTTTGTTTTTTGCCTTACCCTGCCCTCTCCGAAGGAGAAGGTTGACGGAAGCTTATGTAAACGACATCGAGATGCGAATGGTGAATCGCCAGGGCCGCATTGAAAACGCCTCCGCGAATTAAATATTAATCCTATATTTGCGGCCTTAAAAAACGACGTATATGGCACTTCAATGTGGGATTGTGGGATTACCGAACGTAGGTAAATCAACTTTATTTAATGCTATTTCTAATAATAAAGCAGAGGCGGCAAATTTTCCATTCTGTACCATCGAACCCAACGTCGGGATTATCACAGTTCCGGATGAACGGCTAACCATTCTGGAAGGGCTGGTAAATCCGCAAAGGGTTTTGCCTGCAACCATAGAATTTGTGGACATCGCAGGGCTCGTAAAGGGCGCAAGTAAGGGTGAAGGTTTGGGCAACCAGTTTCTGGCAAATATTCGCGAGGTGGACGCCATTGTACACGTTGTGCGCTGCTTTGAAAACGATAACATCGTTCACGTAGATGGAAAAGTAGACCCCGTTGCCGACAAGGAAATTATCGATACCGAATTGCAGCTCAAAGACCTTGACTCGGTGGAAAAGAAGATATCGCGTGTAGAAAAAATGGCAAAAGGAGGAGACGCAAAACTAAAGAAAGAGTTAAGCATACTTCAGATTTATAAGGAAGCCTTGCTGGCCGGAAAAAATGCGCGTTCTGTGGTGGTCGACGACGAGGATAAAAAGGCCATATCGGATTTACAATTACTCACGGCGAAACCGGTTATCTACGTTACCAATGTGGATGAAGCATCCATCCACACCGGAAATAAACACGTTGAAGCCCTGAAGGCACACATACAGGGCGAAAACGCTCAGGTGGTCATGATCAGCGCCGCCATAGAGGCACAAATCGCCGAACTTGAGAGTCTTGAAGACCGGGCAGTCTTTCTTCAGGAGTATGGACTGTCGGAATCTGGTCTCAATAAATTGATCCGGGCCTGCTATAGTTTGTTAAACCTTATAACGTATTTCACGGCAGGCGAAAAAGAGGTTCGGGCCTGGACGATTAAAAAGGGATGGAAAGCACCTCAGGCGGCCAGCGTTATTCATACGGATTTCGAAAAGGGATTTATTCGTGCTGAAGTGATTAAACTTTCTGATTTTCAGCAATATAAAAGCGAGCAAGGATGCAAAGAGGCAGGTAAGATGGCCGTAGAGGGCAAAGAATATGTAGTGGCCGACGGCGATATAATGCATTTCCGCTTCAATGTTTAGAATATTGGTACTTCTGGTTTTAAGCTTCCCGATTTTTTAGTAGCTTTATAAACTGCCCTTTTTCATAAAGGGTAAGTGTTTTTTGTTTTTTGGTCGATTTTTTATTCCCAACTAAATTTTTTGGGTTTGAGAACCAGGATTATTTTTTCCCTCAAGAACAGGGGAGCTTATGTGCCTTTTCATCACCAATATTTATTGGCCCAGGTTATCAAGGGGCTCTTAATTTTTGGGCAGGAAAAAAGCTATATTGAATTTAATCAATACAATTTCTCAGGACTGAAAGGTCAAACCAAAGTCAGCCGCAAAGGGCTTCACTATTTTTCTTCTAAAGTCACCTTGGTTTTTGCTTGTCCGGATAAAAAATTCATGGACTATTTTTTAGCCCGCTTATTCGAGCAGAAAGACCTGATGGTCGGTAATCTGCATTTGGTTCCGGAATCTACAGAAGAAGAAGATCCTGTTGTGATCAGCGATGAGTCACGCTTTCTTTGTATTTCTCCAGTGGTGGTAATCCCTGCAACATTTAACGATGAAACAGGTAAAAAATTCGTATCACCGGAAAGCGACGAATTTTCTGATTTGCTTTATGAATCGACGCTCGCGCGGATGGAAGCGACCGGAAAATACACAGCTGAACAAATTACTTCATTTTATAAATTTCAGTTGGTGCCGGATCGTGACTACATTCATCGCTTACAGGCTTCGCATAAAAAGTTCGCACGGATCTATCCGTTGTATGATCACGACGTAAAGTTCGAGGTGCGTGGCTATACTTTTCCTTTTACGCTATACGCAGCAAGGGAAGTGCAGCAGTTTGTTTACGAAAACGGATTGGGTTACTTCACCCACAAGGGTTTTGGTATGCTCGACGTATCCAACAACGATGCTATTCAACGTGCTACGCAGCACGATATGATCTACGCTTAACGCGGATTTTCTTCCAGCCGGATATAACCGATCAATAAATCGGCCCGCGGCTGAAATGGCCTGTGGTAAACGAACACTTCGTAAAAGTTTTCAGTTTGATAGTAACTCCCTTCGAAATAATAGGGTGGGAGTTTTTTGGATTTCACATAGTACTGGTAATCATACCATCCCTGCTTTAATAACATTCTCCCGGTATACATTTGCTGGGCGGAGTCGTATTGCATTTTATTGTTATTGTCAAGGTTCCAGTAATTGAAAGCACCGGTTATATAAACATCGCCATCAACGGGTCGGGAGTTAAGTGAGAAGTTTACGAAGGCGTAATTGGTGTACGTAAGATCTTTAAAATCATAATTTTCAATAATAAAGTTTCCATTCATTTCGTCATACTGCGCATAAGCTTCAGTTGAACGTGATTTGTCTTTAGCGAGATAAATTTCAAAAGGTTTAACTTTCGTATTGACGTAAGCTACATTACGACCGGGATAATTTAGCGAGCGCATATCAAAAAAACGGAATTCATTCCCACCTTTAAACATTTGCTTATCATCAAAGAAACGATACTCCAGCTCTTTGTCAATATCGCGAATGAAGGCTGGTTTCAGGTTTGTCGCCATGTTGTCCCAGCGTTGATTCTGTCTTATATTAACATGAACATCCATGGCAGGATTTAATATGTTAAGATTTTTATGATTGATTGTAAAATTGATTTGCTGATTTAGATCAGCGATGCTTCCTGCGCCAATCAATTTGCCATCTTTGGAAAAAGTTACCTGGTTATCGTAAACCATAAAACGACGGCTAAGGATCAGATCGTCTTTATTTCCTTCACGATAAACCACCACCACATAATTTCCTGGAAGTTTTACCGGTGGTAACGAAAACCAGTAATGGACATAGGGAACATGGGTATCCACAGAAAATTCACTGTTGTTGATTGGAACTTCATTATAAACAGGCATAAAATCCAAATCCTGTAAAGCAGATTTTGTCCAGTCGTGATTGCAGTGAACGATTCTTGCAAGATAGTTTTCGCGGTCAGATTTCAGGTCGTCAAATTCCATGACCAGATTCCAGGTACCCAACGGGGTTACGGCAGGCAAGGTCGGCGCCCCGGAGGGAAACAGGCGGATGGTTTTGATGGATTCTTCATAGGCTAAATCCCGCAGTTTCAGCTGTTTAGGATTGCTCTGAGAATTATTCGAACTTTGTACGAGAGGCGTACATGCGATCGTTGTTAAGAGGATCAGGACGCTGATTACTTTTGTCATGGAACGCTTGGTTGCAAGGTTTATCGTTACAGAAAGTGGAAATTTAATAAAGATGAAGATGTTTCGCCGTTTTAATAAACCACGATCCAACTTTTTCAATAAAGAAAGTGTCTAACAATGCAAAACCGCGGGATTATCGGACACATGCTCAACGAACAAGAGCTAATAGACGGATGTCGAAAATCAGACAGGGCTTCGCAAAGGGCTTTGTATGACCGGTATTGCCGTAAAATGATGGTCGTGTGTCTCCGGTATTCTAAAACGACCGCGGAGGCGGAGGATATTCTTCAGGAAGGTTTTGTAAAGGTCTTTAACGGACTAAAAGATTTTCGGCAGGAGTCGAAACTGGAAACGTGGATTACACGGATCATGGTGAACACGGCTTTAAATGCGCAACGAAAAAAACTTTATCTCTACCCCATGGTTGATGTTCAGGAAATCGACCTTCCGGAAGAAGAGCTCAGTATTTCTGGAATTCACTTTACACAATTACTTGAAATGATACAGGCGTTACCGCAAGGATGCCAGATTGTGTTTAACTTATTTGCGATAGAAGGATACAGCCACAAAGAAATTGCAGAACAACTTGGCATTTCTGAAGGCACTTCCAAATCGCAGTTTGCGCGTGCGAAAAGTTTATTGCAGAAGCGATTAGCGAAAGAGTCAACGTATTATGAACGATATGGAGAGGCGAAAATTTGAAGAGGGCTTTAAGGACGCCTTCAAAGATGCCGAAGTTAGTCCATCAGAAAATGTGTGGACTAATATCGAACTTGATATTACCAGGGCAGAAGGTGGTAAAATGAAGCAGCGTTTGCTGTTTTATAAATTACTGGCTGCTGCTTCTATAACATTTGCCTTGTGCATGGTTGGCGTGGATTACTATTCCGACAATAAAGGAATTGAAGTAAATGAAATTGCCCTTAGCGAAAATACAGTTCAGGGACGTTCCCGCACAAACGGACGTGCCCAAACCGAAAATTCTGTTCGGGCAATTGATTCAGCTACCCCGTCCGTTGTAACTGAATCTGCTGAGGTATCTCCAGAATTCAAAACAGAACAAACACCAACCTCCACATCGCCAAGTACAACGTTCATTGGCTCCGAAAATTACCACGTGGCTGCGAGCGATTTGAACGATGAAAATACATTGCCTGATCGGAACGCAAGTAACACTTTATACACCGATAAAAGCACGCCTTTTGCTACGGATGGAAATTCAAATGTTGTTTTTATATCGCCGGATGAAAATTTTAACGACATGGCGGATCGACCGTTGCCATCGTTATACACGTCTTCCGTAAAACATCCTCAATACGTCACCGGGCAATCTGTGGCAGATCCTGTTGCGCTGATGTTTGCCCGTTTAAAAGATCTGGAACGCGAACTCTCAGGTGAAAAAAAAGATAAGAAATCCAGATCAGCAGAACAACTGTGGACTTCCGTGGGGTTTTCCGCAGGAAGTTTCAATTCGGTAAATCCCAATGTTTCGCCGCCATCCAATCAAACTATGGCCCGAACGAATCAAACAGTGAACCGGCAGGCAAAAGCTTCAGGTACTGCTTATTCACTGGGTATAAGTGTGGGTACCAAACTGGCTGAGCGGTGGGTGATCCAGGGCGGTGTAAATTACCTCACACAACTCTCTGACTATACGACCGACGAAGCGATCGGTTCGTCCAACCTGGAATCATTTAAAGCGGCTTCGCTAAACGAGTTTAAAGCCGGTATCGATAATAAAGTTATTTCGACGGCTCCTTACACCGTGAATACCAGTGTACGCTTTATTAGCGTGCCAGTTCAGGCGGGATATCTTATCGTGAATAAAAAAGTAAACGTTCTCCTGAACGCAGGCGTTTCTACCGACATGTTCTTGCAGAATACCGTCGATCCTGAAGGAAATGGTTTAGAGACAACGACCCAGGGACACGGCGATGACTCTCCATATCGGGCGCTTAACTTTAGCGGTTTGGTGGGCACAGAACTGAGTTATCGATTTGCGGATCGGTATCGCCTCTCCCTTAATCCAGGATTGCGTTATCCTTTCAATTCAATATACAAGGATAACGTCGGCGTGGATGCCACACCACTTACTTTTGATATTGGATTGCGTTTCCGTTATATTTTTAAATAGCCTTCCAACCTTTGCCTGGAAGGCAGGGTCTATGTTCTATAAACCATTAAACCGTTGTTTATGGAAACCTTGGAGAATCGATTACAAAAGAGAATGCACGTATCACTATATGCGCTTCTTTTTCTTACTGTATTGCTGGGTTTAAGCATTCTGCTGGAAAGTTGTTCCGGTTCGCATAATAAAGGCTACACATATCAACAACAGCAATTCCGTTCTTGTATTGAATTTAAAAGATCGCAGGCGAGTTTATTAATATTCGAAAAAAAGCTCACGGCTTTTTCCAACAACGGATGTAGCCATATTTAACAAAGAGCTTAGCCATGCTCCGGGGAACGGCTCTGCCTCGGAGTGGGCGGCTCTCTTTTCTGCCAGTTCGCCATTGTCATTGTAAATTGGTCTTTGACTGAGGCTGCCAAGTCAGCTTGAACTCTTCTAAAAATTATATCAATATCACATTTATAAAAAAAAAACAAAATTCCTTCCCTTCTTAAGGGAAAGGTACCGAGCGCAGCGATGGTGGAAGGGTTTGAATTAAGATTCATCAATCGCGAGCGCGACCTCTTCCCACTTTTTAGTTACGTCATTAATGGAAGTCTGTACATTAATCAAATCGTTTTGCAATTGTTGAAGTAAGTTAAAATCGTTGGAAACTTCTGGTTTGATCATCTCTGCTTCTATCGCAGCTTTCTGTTTTTCAAAAGTATCGAGTTGTTCTTCGACCTTTTTTAATTCACGTTCCAAAGATTTACGTTTTGCTTCCTGCGATGGTGTTTGCGGTTTCTGCACTTCCACCGTCTTCTTTGGTTTTGGTAATTCTACCTTTACTTCACTGGCCTCATTTTGTGTTCTCCAATATTCATATTCGTCATAGGTACCAGGGTATTCCTTGATCTGTTTGTCTTCGATGTACCATATCTTGTTTGCAATCTGACTTACAAAGTGACGGTTGTGTGACACGACCACAAAACTTCCTTTGTATTGTTGCAGCGCCTGGATTAAAATGTTCTCCGAAATAAAATCAAGGTGGTTGGTAGGCTCGTCGAGCAAAAGAAAATTGGCTTCTGAAATTAAGGTCTTTGCCAACGCAACACGTGATTTTTCGCCTCCCGAAAGGACCTTGATCTTTTTGAACGCGTCTTCATCCGAAAAAAGAAAGCATCCCAGCACATTACGCAATTGCTGTTCTGTTTTTTTTGAGCCGGCTTGCAGCATTTCTTCCAGGATTTCATTTTCAACATGCAATGATTCAAGTTGATGCTGCGCGTAAAAAGCTTTGATTACATTGAATCCCATAACACGTTCACCCGCTACAGGCTCTTCACCGGCGAGTATCCGAAGCAGCGTGGATTTACCTTTTCCGTTTGCGCCGATCAATGCAATCTTATCTGTTCGCTCTATAGCGATCGAAGTATTCTTCAGAATCTCCTGCGCGCCATACGCTTTTGAAACATTGTTCAGCGTGACGATGAATCTGCCAGGTTGTTGATTAAAAGTAAAACGGAAATTAACGGCTGCAGTATCATCAACCACTTCTTCAACCATGTCCATTCTTTCCAGGGACTTTACACGCGATTGAACCTGTCTTGCCTTCGTTGCTTTGGCTTTAAAACGTTCGATGAACCGCTCCGTCTGACGAATTTTAGATTGCTGATTCTCATAAGCGTTTTGCTGAATCTCCTTACGCATTTCCTTCTCTTCAAGGTAGAAAGAGTAGTTCCCTTCGTAGGTAACAAGTTGTGATTGCGTAACCTCGACGGTTTTCGTGATGACGTTATCAAGGAAAATTCTGTCGTGTGATACAATCATCACAGCACCTTCATAATTGCGCAGATAATTTTCCACCCATTGAATAGAAGGTAAGTCGAGGTGGTTGGTAGGTTCATCAAGCATGAGCAAGGACGGCTTCTCCAGCAGAAGCTTTGCCAGCATCACGCGCATTCGCCATCCACCTGAAAACTCTTTTAACGGTCGGTGAAGATCTGACGTAGAGAATCCAATACCTTCGAGCACTTCCTCGGCTTTAGCCTGCATGGCATATCCATCGAGGTGTTCAAATTTTTCCTGAAGCTTGGCTAGTTTATCGACAAGGTCATCAGAATATGATGTCTCGAGCTGGTGGAGTACTTTCTCTATCTGCCGTTGCGTTTCCACAGCTTCTTTAAACGCTTCCATCGCCACCGTTACAATGGCGTCGTCGGTTTGGTAGGAGAGAAGATCCTGGTTGAGAAAACCAATCGTGCAGTCGTTGCTCTTACTAATTGAACCGGCATCCAGCTTATAATCGCCAACAATTAATTTAAGCAGCGTAGATTTGCCGCGGCCATTCAAACCGATCAGCCCGATTTTATCCTTGGGCTTAACGAACATGCTGGCATTTTCATATAGCGCACGGCCACCGATAAAGTAGGATATGTTTGATATAGAGATCATTGCGTTTCTTTCTAAAAAAATAGTCCAAAAATAAGCAGTATTTAAAGTAATAACGAACGGAATGCCAACGTCCTTCCAATAAAAATTACCGTTGGAAGAAATTACAAGACAAAATCCCCCGAAATGTTATTAATTTTTGTTCTTATTCTTAAAACACACCTTATGAAGCGATTGAAAAGTTTTTCATCCTTTACTTTTCTCATGTTACTGGCGTGCAGTAATACCAGCAATGAGAAATCTTCCGAAGCGTCAGCACCATCCGATTCAACGGCAACCGCCGCTGATCAAAATAAAAAAAGTCTGCCACTTGAAAAGATTAAACTTCCTCCAGGCTTTACCATTGACATTTTTGCTGAAGTAGATAATGCCAGGTCCCTGGCAAGAAGTCCTTCCGGTGTAATCTACGTAGGAAACAGGAATGGCGATAAGGTTTATGCGGTGAAAGATACAGATGGTGATTTCAAAGCAGATAAAAAGTGGACCTTGGCTTCAGGACTAAACATGCCGAATGGAGTTGCCTTTAGAAATGGCGACTTATATATCGCCGAAGTGAGTCGTATTACGAAGTTAACAAACATAGAAGCCAGTTTGAATAATCCACCTAAACCCGTTGTGATTAAAGATGATTATCCGAAAGAAACACATCACGGATGGAAGTATATCGCCTTTGGTCCCGACGATAAATTGTATGTTCCGGTGGGAGCGCCTTGTAATATTTGTGATCGGAAAGAACCGGTCTATGCTTCCATCACCCGGGTGAATGCAGACGGGTCAGGTTATGAAATTTACGCCCGTGGTATTCGCAATACAGTAGGGTTTACCTGGCATCCTCAAACTAAAGCATTATGGTTCACTGACAACGGACGCGATATGCTCGGAGATGATACACCGCCGTGTGAATTGAATGTTGCCGCGAAGGCAGGTTTACACTTTGGCTATCCATATTGCCATGGCGGTGATGTAAAAGATCCCGAGTTTGGTAACAAGAGAGCGTGCAGTGAGTTTGTTGCGCCTGTGGATAAATTAGGTCCGCACGTTGCGCCTTTGGGATTGAAGTTCTATACCGGTGACATGTTTCCTGCGTCATATAAAAATCAGGTTTTTGTTGCTGAACATGGATCGTGGAATCGCTCGAAAAAAATCGGATATAATGTTACCCTCGTTAAGGTAGATAACAATAAAGTTACAGGTCACGAAATTTTTGCTAGTGGATGGCTTGACGAAGCAACACAAAAAGTCTGGGGGCGTCCTGTTGATGTATTGGTATTACCGGATGGTTCGATGCTTGTTTCCGACGATCATGCCAATGTGATTTACAGAATCTCCTACAAGGGATAAAGATTTAACTAAAGTTTCAAAAAAAAACAGGCTGTCTCTTTTCGTGGCAGCCTGTTTTTTTTAGGATTAAAGTTCCCTGATCCAAATATTCCGATAGCTTACCGGATTACCATGGTCCTGTAATATTATCGGACCTTTTACTTCTGGTTTATATACAGGTAACCCGATGTATTCTGTAGGGCCCCATATGGCGATGTGGTTTTGCGTGATAATGCCATTGTGGATTACAGTTACGTAAGCAGGATGCAGAATGCGACCTTCACTGTTAAAACGTGGCCCTGTAAAGATGATGTCGTAAGTTTGCCATTCGCCAGGTTTACGACAAGCATTCACCAGGGGAATATGTTGTTTGTAAACTGAACTAGCCTGTCCGTTAGCGTATGTTTTATTGTTGAAGTTGTCTAAAACCTGAACTTCATATTTGCCATGTAGAAATATTCCGCTGTTACCGCGGCCTTGTCCGGTTTTTTCAGGATCCACTTCTGCTGGAGAACGCCATTCGACGTGAAGTTGAAAATCGCCAAATTCTTTCTTCGTCCGGATGTCTTTTGATCCTCCAACTACTGTCATTGCACCATCTTTCAATGACCATTTCGGCGTGCCTCCTTCAAGTGAAGACCAGTTGTCAAATGATTTACCATCGAACAGCACAGTTGCATCGGCGGGTGCACCGCCTGGCTTATCCGCGGGAGCAACAATGCGCGGTTGTGGTTCCCAGATTTCGGTTGTTTCAGGTGTTTTTTTTAATTGTTCCTGCGCAAGAACTGCCTGGATAGTAAATGCGAGGGCGAGGCTCAATAACAAGCGTGGTGTACGATTGATCATCATAGGTTCTTTGTGTTTAAAAATCATTAGCAATATTTTCTATTTTTTGTTTTTTATCTTCTTTCATCATTTTGGGAATCACATAAGAGAAATACAACATTTCAATATGGTGTTTCCCATGTTGCCGGAATTTAAGAACCAGATTTTCAGCTTTCCAGAAATAGGTTTCATTTTTAATGTCGTAGTCGGCCTTTCCAAACAGGGACTCGAGCGCTTTCATCAGGCGGGGATCCTTATCGGCGATCACGCTGATTTCATAAATTAAGTTTTTATAAGCCTTTACCTCAACCTCCTTGATTTTTACATCGCCAATTTTTTCGTAATCGGGGTGGTCGATCGTGTAAAGTTTGGCATCGAACTCATCGTTTTCCTTAAATTCCTTTTTCAGTTTTACACCCTGAACGGAGTCTATGTTCGCTTCCAGCTTAATGTCTTTAAAACCGTGCCGCTTCTCCAGTTCTGCCGCATCTTGTGCTAGCGAAAACTGGCATAATGTTGAACACAGTATGCTGATCAGTACCTTGTACATGTTAGGTTATATAAATTTTATTGGGATCGAAATTCTGGTTTTATCCCATAACATCAAAAGATTGGCCACTTCATTGCGTTGATCAATCTGTATTGTGAATGGTTCAAAAATAACTTCTCCGGGAATTTTCGTTACAGGCACTTTAAATCGCATGACGTCCTGTGCTTCATTATAATTATAGGCTCCCCACAGACCAACATCCTGGTTGATAATTATCGTCCAGTCTTCTTTATTTGGTATTGTAAACAGCGAATAAGTACCAGCTTTAAGCAAAGTACCGTTGATCTGAATAGCTTTTGTGATCGTGATTTCCGTCGCTTCATTGGCGCCAGTGCGCCATACCTTTCCGTAGGGAACAAGTTCTCCGAATATCTCGCGTCCTTTTTTATGGGGTTGGGAATACGTAATCCTTAAATAAGAATCTTTGTAACGCGCGGTTACTATGGCGAGAGGGCTTGGTCTTGGTATAATCGCATCCTGCGCAGCTGCGGAGAAACCAATCAACACCATCGTTACAAGGAGCATCGATTGTTTAATACTTCTGTCTTTGCTGATTTTCATGTCTACAGCCGATGGAAGCCGCTTAGCCCAGGGATTATCATTGTTTCTCATCGTCCTTAAAGTTAATAATTTACGTGCAATGCAAATTGATGTAGTAAAGTTGAACTTATACCTTGTGGTAAGCCAGAAAATGATCTATTATTTGCCATTTGACATGATGACCGGTAGAACTTTGCGGTGAAGTAAACCCAGATTGGTTTGGGAGCAAACTGAAGATCTGTATGTTTTA
>Ga0196965_1000806_pt1 | contig 14844 bp, 11 predicted proteins | sample S1_20metaG_FD_148668 | JGI IMG/M metagenome (GOLD analysis project Ga0196965, IMG submission 148668) | Soil microbial communities from Anza Borrego desert, Southern California, United States - S1_20 | ecosystem: Environmental > Terrestrial > Soil > Desert | place: USA: California | collected... | reverse complement strand
CCCGCCCGGAGGCCTGGGCTATGATTCCGGTCTTCGAGTTCGTGAGGGAGGAGCCGCTCCATGTCGGGAGACGAAGTCTTCGTCCTGGTCATCGCCATCGTGCTCGGGTCGCTCCTCTGGAGCCACTGGCTCTGGGTGGCCGCGTCCGTGGCGCCGCGGCTGTCGAAGCCCCGCGACCGCCGGCCGCTCGTCTTCTACCCGATGGCCGGCGCCGTCCTCCTGTTCGGGGTGCTCAAGGGCTTCGCCTCCTTCGACGTCCGCGACTCGTGGGTCTACCTGTTCTTCTACATGGCGATGGGCGCGGCCTGGGTGGCGGTGGGGCTCCGGTTCCTCGGGCTGTTCGGCCTGAGCGGGCGGGACGACGTGGTCGAGCGCGGCAACCGGGCCGCGGGGCAGGCGATCGGCGGCGGCATCCTGGGGATCACCCTCTGCTTCGCCGGCGCCAACATCGGCGACGGCCCGGGCTGGTGGGTGGTGGTGTTCTCCGCCGGCCTCTCGACCGTGACTTTCTTCGTCCTCTGGGTGATCCTGGAGAAGCTCACCCACCTGGCCGACACGGTGACCATCGACCGTGACCCGTCGGCGGGGGTGAGGCTGGCCGGTTTCTTCACCGGCACGGGACTGATCCTGGGGCGGGCGGTGGCCGGCGACTGGGTATCCGCCGGGGCGACGGTGCGCGACTTCGCGGTCACCGCCTGGCCGGCCCTGGTCCTGCTGGCGCTGGCCGCCTTCCTCGAGCGGCGGCTCCGCCCCTCCCGTGAGCAACCCTTCGCCCCCGCGGCCTCGGGCCTGCCGCCGGCCGCGGTCTACGTCGGCCTCGCCGTCCTCTGGCTGGTACGGCTCCGGTGGTGGAGCTGACCTCCCCCTTCCGGCCGGTGCGACCGGTCGAGCCGGACGCCTTCGCCGCGCTCCGGCGCCGCGCCATCTTCGAGTGCTGCAAGTGGGACCCGCAGGTGGAGGACGTGGCCACGCTGGCGCCGTTCCCCCTGGTGATGCGGCGCGAGGCCTGGAACGAGATCGCCGCCCTCTCCGTCGCCCTGGCCGCCGAGACCGCCGGCGCCGAGGAGGAGCTGGCACGGCGGCCGGAGCTCCACGGGAGCCTCGGTCTGCCCCGGGCGGTCCGCCGGGCCCTGGCCGGCAACGACTCTCCGTGCCGGGGCGCCGCCCGGGTGGTGCGGTTCGATTTCCACTGGACGACCGGCGGCTGGCGGATCTCCGAGGCCAACACCGACGTTCCCGGCGGCTTCAACGAGGCCTCGGGCTTCACCCGCCTCATGGCCTCGGAGTACGCAGGAACCGAGGTGACGGCCCGCGCCGCGGGCGACCCGGCCGGGGCGCTGGCGGATGCCGTGGCCGCCGCGGCGCCGGCCGGATCGGCCATCGCGCTGGTGCACGCCACGGCCTACACCGACGACCGGCAGGTCATGACCTTCCTCGGCCGCGAGCTCGCCGCCCGCGGCCGGGAGACGGTGCTCGCGGCTCCCGACCACCTGCGATGGAGCGACGGCCTGGCCCGGGTGGAGAGCGCCTGGTTCCGTGGCGAGGTGGGCGCCATGATCCGCTTCTTCCCCGGCGAGTGGCTGCCGAACCTGCCGCGGTCCTGTGGTTGGAAACATTTTTTCCGTGGCGGCCGGACCCCGGTGAGCAATCCCGCGGCGGCCCTGCTCACCCAGAGCAAGCGCTTCCCCCTGGTGTGGGACCGCCTGGAACGGGACCTCCCCACCTGGCGGCGGCTGCTGCCGGAGACGCGGGACCCGCGGGACGTCCCCCGCCGGGAGCGGCGAGCCGGCGAGGGGTGGGTGCTCAAGCCGGCCCTCGGCAGGGTGGGGGACGGCATCGGCCTGGCGGGCGTGACGCCGGGGGGTGCGCTCACGAAGATCCGCCGCGAAGCCTGGTGGTTCCCCTCCTGGTGGGCGGCGCAGCGGCGCTTCGAGGCCGTGCCGCACCGGTTCGGAGAGCAGGACGTCTACCCCTGCGTCGGGGTCTACACCGTCGACGGCCGGGTGGCCGGGGCCTATGGCCGTGTCGCCCGCCTCCCTCTCGTCGATCATCTCGCCCAGGACGCCGCCGTGCTCGTCGAAGAGTCCCAGGCCGAATCGCCGCGGCAGGGCGCCGCGAAGGAGATCCATGAACGCGCAGCAGCTCTATGACATCTGGGCCCCGGCGGGCTCCGTGTGGTCCCAATGGGCGAAGCCGGCCCTGTTCGCGGGCTTCGGCTCGCCGGCTCCGTCCGCTGCCCCCGTGCCTCCCGACCTGCCGCCGGCGGGAGCGGGGAGCGGAGGGGAGAGCCCGGTGCTCGCGGCCACCAACGACCAGCGGACGGCGTACGTCGTCGACCTCCCCGGCCCCCGGTCGGTGGAGGTTGGGGCCGACCTCGCCCGCGCGGGCTACCGGCCGGTGCCGCTGTTCAACACCGCCTTCCACCCGGCGGCCGTGGTCTCCGTCGGCGCGATCCTGGAGCGGCTCGCGGCGCGGGCGGGGGAGCTCGAGGCCCGGGGCCTGCCCCCCGAGGCGCCGCCGGCCTTCCTTCTGGACTCGCGGCGGCTGAACCCGGGCCTGGTGCAGACTCCCGGCCAGTTCGACAACCGCTGGGCCACCTTTCCCCAGGACTTCCCCTCGGCGAGCTTCCTCCTGTCGCGGGGCATCCAGAGGGTGGTCCTGGTCCACGACGGCGGGGAGCCGGACAGCCTCGACGACCTCGCGCATGTGCTCCTCCGTTGGCAGCGGGCCGGGATCGAGATCCTGCGCCAGGACACGTCGGCCGGCGCGTCCCCGCAGCCGTTCGAGGTCCGAAAGCCGCTCGCCTTCCGGAGCCTCCTCTACCGGGCTCTCACGGCGGCCGGCCTGCGCCGCAACAGCGCCGGCGGCTTCGGCGCGATCATCCCGCTCGCCACCAGCAGCGGCTAGCTTCCGAGCCGCCCCCCGCTTCACCGGACCGTCCTGACTGGACCCTGACTGGACGGCCATGGGTCATCCCGGATATTTTTCCCGCAACCAGGCGCCGGCTCTTGCTGCTCCGGAGGGACAGAGACCTCCGAAGCAGCGCCTTCGGGAGCCGGCGGGATACCCAGTTGTCCGGGAGGGAGGAGCCGACCATGGCCAGCCTGTATCAGCGCGTCGCGGCCCACGCCATCCGTCTCCGTCTCCGCTCCAGGGGCCGCAACCGGGCGCGCCGGACCAACCTCCTCATCCAGGAGGAGGTGCTCGCGGCGGGCAGCTCCATCGCGACACCGCTGGAGACGATCCACATCCCGCGCGACACGGTGCTCGTCTTCGCCGACGACGACCCGGAGGCCAACTGGGCCCACCCCTGCCGCTATCTTCTGTACGACGCCGCGGACGGCGAGCTGTATCAGCAGGTGCCGGCGAGCTTCCCCCCCTATCTCCATCAGCCGGTGCCCAACCTGCAGCTCCTGCGCAGCGAGTTCCCGCGCGGCGTCCGCTGGCGTCCCAGCCGCCTGCCCTGGCAGCCGCCCGTCCTGCTGGTGCCCGGCAACCGCTACGCCATCCTCTTCTGTGGCGTGGCCAACTACCGGCATGTCAACGACCTGGAATTCCTCTACCGGACCCTGCGGCAGACCTACGGCTATCCCACGAAGCACATCCGCGTCCTCGAGGGCGACGGCACCCTGGGGTACACGCCCACCCCCGGCCTCGACCCGCCGCCGGGGGACCCGTGGCCGGGGGACGTCTCGGCCTATCAGATGAAGGTGGACGGACCGGGGACGCGGGCGGCGCTGGCGTCGGCCCTGAACGCCCTTCGGCGGCGGCTGAAACCCAACGACTCGCTGCTGCTCCATACCGTCGGCCACGGCTACACCTCGGGCGACGAGTCGTTCCTGGTGACCCACGCGGGTCCGCCCTGCGCGGCCGGCGACTTGGCGGAGCGGCTCGCGCAGCTCCCGCCGTTCGCCTGTCTGACGGTGATGATGAGCCAGAGCGGCGCGGGGGGCTTCTGCGCTCCGCTCCTGGCCGCCAGCCCGGCGCGCCGGACCACGTTCGCCGCCGCCTGCGGCCCCCTGGGCAGCTCCTACGGCTACCGCGACTTCGGCTACTTCGCCCGCGACTGGACCGCCGCCATGCGCGGGGCGGACCCGTACGGAGCGCCTCTGCCCATCGACGCCGACACCAACGGCGACGGCCGGGTGGTGGCGAAGGAGGCCTTCGTCTTCGCCAACCGTGTGCGCTACGAGGAGGACAGCCCGCGCTACGAGGAGACGCCCGGGTCGCGGGGCGGTTGCAGCCTGAAGCCGGGATGGCGACCCGCCTGGTGGGACGACCTGTGGAAGGAGCTGCTCCTGCCCTGGTGGAAGCGGCTGCCTCCGGAGGTCTTCTATGGGCGGCTCTATGACGAGCTGATCCCGGCCGCCGGCAACCTCCGGGAGATCCGCGACGCCGGCCTCGAGGGCTGGGTCACGGTCCACGGCCGCCGGCTGCGCCAGATCGTCACCGAGGTCATGTCGCGGCCGGTCGAGTAGGGGTTACAGCACCGGCGACAGCCAGCGGGCCATGCGGTCGCCGATCTGGCGGGTGAGGGGACGCTGGCGCCAGTCCTCGAGCAGGATCTCCTCGGACTCCTCCATGTCCCGGCGGAAGGCGTCCTCCATCACCGCGGCGGTCCCGGGGTCCAGGATCACCAGGTCGCACTCCGAGTTGAAGAGGAACGAGCGGAAATCGAGGTTGGTGGACCCCACCACCGAGACGTGGCCGTCCGCCACCAGGCTCTTGGCGTGGAGCACCGCCGACTGGTATTCGAAGATGCGGACGCCGCGCTCCAGGAGATCGGTGAAGTAGCCGTGCCCGGCGCGGCGGACCACCTGGACGTCGGTCTTGCCGGGCAGGAGGAGGCGGACGTCCACCCCGCGCTGAACGGCGTCGCCGAGGAGGCGGACCGCCCGGTGGCCCGGAGCGAAGTAGGCGTTGGTGATCCACAGGTTGCGGCGCGCCGCCCCGGCGATGGCCGCCAGGGCCGAAGCCGACTCCGCCTGGCCGCGGTTGGGACGGGAGTCGAGGACCAGGATCCTCGCCCCCGGCGCCTCGGCCTCCTCGGCGGACAGCGGATCGATGTCGAACGGAGCGCCGTCGGCCTCGATCCACCCTTCCGAGAAGACCACCGCCATCTCCCAGGCCGTGGGGCCGGCCACCCGGACGTGGGTGTCCCGCCACGTGGCGGCCGGCCGGCGCGCGAAGGAGCCGTACTCCTCGCCGATGTTCATGCCGCCGGTGAAGGCGACCTCGCGGTCCACGACCAGGATCTTGCGGTGGTCCCGGAACGGCTGGTACCAGAGTTTCTTGAACAGGGGATTGAAGAGGCGCACCTCCATCCCCTGGCGCTCCATCTCCTGCCAGAACGCGGTCTTCGTCTCGAACGAGCCGAGGGCGTCGGCGAGCACCCGGACGGTGACGCCGCGCTTCACGGCCGCCACCATCCCTTCGAGGAACCGGCGGCCGGTCGCGTCATCCTTGAAGATGTAGGACTCGAGCAGGATCTCCCTCTGGGCGGCGAGCCCCGCCTCGCCCATGGAGCGGAAGGCGTCGGCGCCGCGGAAGAAGACCTCGACCTGGTTGCCACCCAGCACCGGCGCGCCGTCGATGCGCTCGAGCAGCAGCTCGAACCCGGGGTCGAGCAGGCCCTGCGGCAGCTTGGCGGCGAGGCGGCCGACCCGGCGCGCGCGGAGCTCACGGGGGAGCCGCCGTCCGACGTGGGGGCGCAGGATCGGCCGGAAGTGCCGGAAGCGTCGGCGGCGGAGTCTCATGGACGGGCGGAGTATGGCAGAGCCGGGCTGGGATAGCATGCGGGCAGGAGGATCCCGTGAGAGCCATCGCCACCCGACCGTCCCTGATCCTGCTGGTCCTCTTTCTAACCGCCCAGGCGCTGTCTGCCCAGGTGGCCCAACTCTCGGACGCCGACCTCACCACCCGCGCCGAGCGCTTCGTCGATCTCCTCGCCCAGGGGGGCTTCGAGGAGGCGGCGAAGGGGTTCGACAACACCATGAAGGCCGCGGCGCCGCCGGCGAAGCTGGCCGAGATCTGGAAGGCGCTCCAGGCGCAGCTCGGTCCCTTCCAGAAGCGGACCGCCACGCGCGTCGAGCCACTGGGAGGCTACCGGTCCGCCTTCGTCACCAGCCGCTTCGAGAAGGACGCCGTCAACCTCCAGGTGGTCTTCGACGGCGAGGGGCGGATCGCCGGCTTCTTCGTCAAGCCGGCCCCCGCTGCGGCCGGCGCGGCTCCGGCTCCGGGAACCACGCCGGCGCTTCCCGCCTACATCAAGAAGGACTCCTTCCAGGAGAAGGAGGTGGAGGTCGGGGCGGGCGAGTGGGCGGTGCCCGGAACGCTTTCCATACCCACCGGAAAAGGGCCGTTCCCCGCGGTCGTGCTGGTCCACGGCTCCGGGCCCAACGACCGGGACGAGACGCTCGGTCCCAACAAGCCGTTCCGGGACCTCGCCTGGGGGCTGGCCTCCAAGGGGATCGCCGTCCTGCGCTACGAGAAGCGCACCCGCTTCCATGGCGACAAGCTGGCCTCGCTGCCCAAACCCACGGTGAAGGAGGAGACGGTGGATGACGCGGTGGCCGCCGCGCAGCTCCTCCGGCGTACCGAGGGGATCGATCCGCGGCGGGTCTTCGTCCTGGGGCACAGCCTGGGTGGCATGCTGATCCCGCGGATCGGCGCCCGGGACGGGGAGATCGCCGGCCTCGTCATCCTGGCGGGTCTCACCCGGCCGATGGAGGAGACCATCGTGCAGCAGCTCTCTTACATCGCCTCTCTCGACGGCACGGTCACGGACGAGGAGAAGAAGCGGCTCGATGAGTTCCAGGAACAGGCTGCCAAGGTCAAGGGTCTCACCCCGGAGTCTACCGAGAGCCTGATGGGCATCCCCGCCTCGTACTGGCTGGACCTGCGGGGCTACAACCCTCCCGCGGCCGCGGCCAGGCTGCGCCAGCCCCTGCTGATCCTCCAGGGCGAGCGCGACTACCAGGTGACCATGGACGACTTCCAGGCCTGGAAGAAGGGGCTGGCGGAGAAGAAGAACGTGACGTTCAAGTCCTATCCGAACCTCAATCACCTCTTCATGGAGGGAGAGGGCAAGGCCACGCCTTCGGAGTACGAAAGGCCGGGCCACGTCGCCGCGGTGGTGATCGACGACATCGCGGAGTGGGTCGGGAAAGCGGGCACCACCGCGAAGTAGGCGCGGCGTTGGAGAGTGAGGCCGTATACTCGCTTCCATGAGGAGATCGGGCCGCCTTCTCGGATCTCTCCTTCTCACCGCGCTTGTCGCGTCGGTGGTCGCGCCGGTCCCTGTCCGCGCCGCGGACCTCTCCTTCTCGCGCACCGTCATCGCTCCGGACAGCCCGGAGTGCCCGTGCGGCAAGGCGCTGGGGGATGTCAACGGCGACGGCCGGCCGGACGTGATCGTCGCCGGCAACGCCGGGCCGCTGGTCTGGTACGCCAATCCCGATTGGGCCGGGTCAGTGATCGCCGCCGGCGGGTTCACCGCCCAGGGCGGCCTCGCGGCCGGCGACCTGGACCGGGATGGCGACCTCGACGTCACCGTGGGCACCGTCTGGTTCGAGAACCCCGGGGGGAATCCGGCGGCCGCGCCTTGGGAGGCTCACCGCATGGTCCCCGGCGGCGGCGCGCGGGAGGTCGTGATCGGCGACCTCGATCGCGACGGCCGGCCCGAAGTCGTCCTGCGGGGAGAGACTGCTTCGGTGGTCACGCTCCTCAGGCACAACGACCCGTCGTTCTGGACCCGGCGCGACCTCGCCGCCGGTGCCGGATCTCGCGGCCTCGCGCTGTCCGACATCAACAAGGATGGCTTCCCCGACCTGGTCGCCGGCGGGCGCTGGCTGAGGAATCCAGGGGGGAACGTGCTCTCCCGGCCCTGGTCCCGCCGCAACTTCGCGTCCTGGAGCCCGGAGGCGTCCGTCGCCGTGGGGGATCTGAACCGGGATAACCGGCCGGACGCCGTGATGACGTTCGCCGGGAGGGCGGGAAGGATCTCCTGGTTCGAGAGCCCGCCCAATCCGGCGAAGCCGCGCTGGCCGGAGCGGGTCATCGACCGCCGCGTCGACACGGCGCCAGGGGTGAGCCTCGTGGACATCGACCGCGACGGCGATCCCGATGTGGTGACGTCGGAGTCCAGGGGGCAGGGGCGCCTCCTGATCTATCGCAACGAAGGGCAGGGCGCGCGCTGGACGCGTCAGGTTGCCGGCACGCCCGCCCTGCACGACATCCGTGCCGCCGATGTCGACGGGGACGGAGACGCCGACATCCTCGGCACCATGCCGTTCGGGAGCGGGCCGGTGGAGCTGTGGGAAAACGAGACCGAGGTGCAACCCGTGGTGAACCGGATCCTCGTCTTCTCCAAGACCGCCGGCTTCCGTCACTCCAGCATCGAGCCGGGGATCGCGGCCATCCGCAGCCTGGGCGCCGCGAACGGCTTCGAGGTGGACGCCACCGAGGACGCCGGCCAGTTCACCCTCGCGAACCTGAACCGCTATAAAGCCATTGTCTTCCTGTCCACCACCGGCGACGTGCTCAACGAGGCGCAGCAGAACGCTTTCATGAGCTACATCCGCGGCGGCGGCGGCTACGTGGGCGTCCACGCGGCGGCCGACACCGAGTACGGCTGGTCCTGGTACGGAGATCTGATGGGGGCCTACTTCGCGCGGCATCCGGCGCCGGCCCCGGCCCGCATCCGGGTCGAGCACCGGAACCACCCCTCGACAAGCGCGTTGCCGGACCCCTGGAACCGCACCGACGAGTGGTACGACTTCCAGAGGAACCCGCGCGGCCGGGTCACCGTGCTGCTGACCCTGGACGAGTCGAGCTATTCCGGCGGCCAGATGGGGAACGATCACCCCATCGCCTGGTATCACGAATTCGACGGCGGCCGCGCCTGGTACACCGGGGGCGGCCACACCGACGAGTCCTTCTCCGAGCCGCAGTTCCTGCAGCACCTGCTGGGCGGGATCCGCTACGCGGCGGGGCTGTGAGATCTCGTTCAGGGAGCTCCCCTGGCCCTCCTGCCCAGCCGCTGTCGGCCCCCTACTCCGGCGAGGCCGCTCCCTGCGGTTCCGGCAGGTAGAGGCCGGCGCCGGGACCCATCGGCAGGTCGAACAGCATCCAGACGGCCAGGAGGAGCGCCCAGGCCAGCAGGAAGACCACGGTGTAGGGGAGCATCGTCGAGATGACCGTACCGATGCCCGCCTTGGGATCGTACCGTGCCACGAAAGCGACGATCAGGGCGAAGTAGGTCATCATCGGCGAGACGAAGTTGGTGGTGCTGTCACCGACGCGGTAGGCCGCCTGGGTGAGCTCCGGCGTGAAGCCGAGCAGCATGAACATGGGGACGAAGACGGGCGCCATGATGGCCCACTTGGCGGAGGCGCTCCCCATGAACAGGTTGATGAACGCGGTGAACAGAATGAACACCAGCATCAGCGGGATCGGGCCGAGCCCCGACGCCTTCAACAGCGCGGCGCCCTCCACGGCCAGGATCAGCCCGAGGTTGGTCCAGTTGAAGAAGGCCACGAACTGCGCGGCAAAGAAGACCAGGACGAGATAGAGCCCCAGCGTCTCCATCGCCTTGCCCATGCCCTTCATCACGTCCGCGTCGCTCTTGAACGTCCGGGCGCCGAAACCATAGGCCAGGCCCGCGATGGCGAAGATGAAAAAGATCAGGCTTACGATGCCGGTCATGAACGGCGACCGCAACAGGCTCCCGGTCTCCGGGTCGCGCAGGAAGCCCCCGGCCGGTATGGTGCCCAGCAGGAGGATGACGGCCACCGCCGCGAGCGCGGCCAAGGTGAACCAGAGCCCGCGCTTCTCCTCGGGTGTCAGGCGGTTCAGCGCTTCCGGCTTCTCGCCGCCCCGGTACTCGCCCAGGCGCGGCGCCACGATCTTCTCCGTCACCCAGGTGCCGGCCGCGGTGACTACGAACGTCGAGACGAACATGAAGTAGAAGTTGGCCGTGGCGTTCACCTCATAGGCGGGGTCCACGATATGCGCCGCTTCCTCGGAGAGGCCGGACAGGAGCGGATCGATGGTGCCCAGCAGCAGGTTGGCGCTGTAGCCGCCGGAGACGCCGGCGAAGGCGGCGGCGAGCCCCGCCAGGGGATGCCGGCCCGCGGCGAGGAAGATGATGGCCGACAGCGGCACCAGCAGCACGTAGCCGACCTCGCTGGCGGTGTTCGACAGCACGCCGGCAAACACGATCACCACGGTCAGCAGGCGCCGGGGCGCCGACATCACCAGCAGGCGGAGCGCCGTGCCGATGACGCCGCTGGCCTCCGCGATGCCGATTCCCAGCATGGCCACCAGCACTGTGCCCAGCGGCGCGAAGCCGGTGAAGTTGCTCACCATGGAGGTGAGGATCCGGTGGAGCCCGGCGATGCTCAACAAGTTGACCGGCCGGATCTCCTCCCCCGTGCCAGGGTGGATGACCATCAGGTCCAGACGGGAGAACAGGCCTGACAGGAGGACAACTGCCAGGGCCATCAGAGCGAAGAGAGTGCCGGGATGCGGAAGCGCATTGCCCACCCGCTCGATCAGGGCCAGACTGCGTTGCAGCAACGGCTGCCGGGGTGCCGCTTGACTCGGCATGTGATCTTTCTCCCTTCCCGCCCGGGGGCGATTGAGGCGGCGTAGTCTACCAAAGCCGGCCGCCGGCAAGGGTCACCCGCCGCAGGCGCGGGCGAGCAGCATCACGATCACCACCAGCCCGAGCAGCGTGCCGCCGAGCAGCCAGGGGCGCCGCGCCGGCGGCACCAGATCGCGCGCGATGTCGCCGGCGACGCGGGCGGCGAATTCGGCCTGGGTGGGGACAGGCGCCGGTGGGGGCGCCGCCGCCGCCGGAGCCCCCACGTCCGCCGGCACGGCGGCGGCCTTCAAGGCCTGGAGCTCGCGGGCGAGACCCTCCAGCCCCTGTTTCGTGACCGAGCGTGCCGAGCTGTCGAGCACGCGCTGGCCGACGCCCGCGACCCGGCCGCCCACCTGAGTATCGAGGTCGTAGCGCAGCACCGTGCCGCCGCTCCCATCCGCGGCATCGGCGAGACGCAGATCCCCCTCACCGTTCATGAAGCCGGCGGGGCCGCTCCCTTCGAGCCGCATGTGATAGCTCTCGAGCGGCACCAGGTCCGACAGCCGCAGCGTCCCCTGGAACTGGCCGCGGACCGGGCCGACCTGGATGTTCAGCACGCCCCGCAGCTCGTCTTCATTCACCTTTTCCAACCGCTCGCAGCCTGGAAGGGTCCGCGCCAGCACGGCGGGGTCCAGCAGCGCCTGCCAGACCAGCTCGCGCGGCGCGTCGAAGGTGTGCTCCCCCTGGATCTTCATGATGCCCTCCTGATCTGCGCGTGCCGCGCCTCCTCGCTCAGCTCCCACAGCCGGTTCGGCGAGAGCGGGATCTCCAGGATCTCGAAGCCGGGGATGGCCAGCGCGTCCTCGACCGCCTGGGCGAAGAGCGCGCCCACCGGGATGGCTCCGGCTTCGCCGGCCCCCTTGGTGCCCAGCTCGTTGAGCGGCGAGACGGTCTCCTCGTGGCCGACCTCCACCCGCGGCACGTCGAGCGCGGTGGGAAGAAGGAAATCCATGAACGAAGCGTTCAGGAGCTGGCCGTTGTCGTCGTAGTGGAGCTGCTCGAAGTACGCGTTGCCGATCCCCTGCGCCACGCCGCCGTGGACCTGGCCGTCCACGATCAGCGGGTTGAGCACCCGGCCGCAGTCGTGGACGACGACATACTTCTTGATCTCGACCTGCATCGTCTCCGGATCGACCTCCAGGATGCAGGCATGGCAGCCGCTGGCCGTGGCGCCGCGGAAGGGGCCGAAGTAGCGCGTCGCCTCGAGACCCGGCTCGGTGCCCGGCTTGACCGCGCCGCGCATCGGGTTCGCCAGCTTCGCAAGCTCGCCGAGCGACACATGTCGGCCGTGATCGTCCTTCACACGCGCCTTGCCTTCCGCCAGCTCGATCCGGTCCTCGGCGACGCCGAGATGCTGGGCCGCGAGACCGATCGTTTTTTCGCGCACGGCCTTCGCCGCCTCGTTGGTGGCGTTGCCGGCGACCACTGCGCCGCGGCTGGCGAAGGTGCCGGTCCCCCAATGAAATTGATCACTGTCGCCGGTGACCACGTCCACCTGATCCGTGTCCACCCCGAGCTGCTGCGCCGCGATCTGCGCGAGGACCGTGAAGTGCCCCTGGCCCTGCGTGCCGACGCCGGTGACGACGGTGACCTTGCCGCTCGTCTGCACCTGCACCCGCGCCCCTTCGAACGGCCCGATGCCTGTCCCCTCGACGTAGGAGACGACGCCGATCCCCACCGCCTTGCCCTCGGCCCGCAGGCGCGGCTGCTCCTCGGCCAGGAACCGCTCATAGCCGATCCGCTCGAGCGTCTGGGCGAGCACCGGCGCGTAGTTGCCGCTGTCATAGTAGAGCGGCGCGAAATCCTGATAGATGATCACGTGGTCGTGCGGGAACTCGTCGGGGCGCAGGAAGTTGCGGCGCCGGAGCTCCATCCCGTCGATGCCGAGCTCGCGGGCGGCGATGTCCATCAGGCGCTCGATGACGAAGACTCCGTGCTGGCGGCCGGCGCCGCGGTACGGGGTGACGATCGTCTTGCTGGTGAACACCGCCCGGAACTCGCTGGCATAGGCCGGCACCCGGTAGGGCCCCATGAGCGTGCACTGGCTGTTCAACGGCACGGTAAGGCCGTAGGGATCGTAGGCACCGGTGTCGTGCAGGAACGAGTCCTTGACCCCGAGGATGCGGCCGTCGCGAGTGAGGGCGATCTCGGCGTCGTGGATCTGGCCCCGCTCCTGGGTGGTCCCCACGAAGTTCTCGGCCCGGTCCTCGATCCATTTCACCGGCCGTTCGAGCCGCAGGGCGAGCCAGGGGATCAGCACCTCTTCGGGATAGAACATCATGATCTTGGGACCGAAGCCGCCGCCGATGAACGGCGCCACCAGCCGCACTTGATGCTCGGACAGGCCGAGCATCGCCGCGAGGCCGTTGCGCACCGGGATCGGCGCCTGCGTGGTGTCCCAGATGCTCAGGCGCTGGGCCCGCGCGTCCCACTGCGCCACGACGCCGCGGTTCTCGATCGCCGCCGACGCGCCGCGGTCGTAGGAGAAGCGCCGGCGGACCACCAGGTCGGCCTGCGCGCGCGCCGCTTCGTAGTCCCCCTTCTTCTGGACTACGTGCGCGGCGACGTTCGATCCCACGTCCTCGTGCAGCAGCGCCGCGTTGGGGGACAGCGCCTTCTCGAGATCGACGACCGCCGGCAGCGGCTCGTAGTCGACAAAGATCCGCTCGACGGCGTCCTCGGCGATATAGCGGCTCTCGGCCACCACCAGGACGACGGGCTCGCCGAGGTGGCGGACCTTGTCCTTCGCCAGGGGGACCTGCGTCCGCTGGTGAAAAACCATCCCTTCAACGGGCGGCGGCGGCACGAGGAGGGGCCCCGGCTGCCAGTAGTCGCCGAGGTCCGCCGCCGTGTAGACCGCGACCACCCCCTCCATCTCGCGCGCCGCCGAGACGTCGATGCCACGGATGCGCGCGTGGGCGTGCGGGCTGCGCAGGAACGCCACATGCGCCATGCCGGGGAGGTTCAAGTCATCGACGAACAGCGCCCGGCCCGTGAGCAACCGCGGGTCCTCGTTGCGCTTGAGGCGCTGACCGATCACTTTTCCCCCGCCTTGTCCTCGACGAACGCCACGATGCGCGAGAACGCCGCCTCGCCCCCCTTGAAGCGGAACGGGAAGCAGCCGATCCAGACCTTCTGGTCGAGCACCTCGTCGATCTGGCCGCCGATGTTCTCGGCGTGGAAGACACCGTGCGGGAAGAGCTTGACGTGCATGCACTGATAATCCGCCGGCCAGGGGAAGGCCTCGTCGAGCGACATGCCGATCGCCGCCTCCACCTCCGGGATCAGGTCCGGCCGGGCCTTGCGCACGTTGGTGTTGAACGGGTGGTCGGCGGCGATGCAGTCTACCCCCAGCCAGCGGATGCCGCGGTCGAGCACCCACTCGACGAACAGGCTGCGTGGGCCGGGGTGCTTCAGGAAGGCGCGCGGCAGGTCCGCCAGATCCTGGTTGTGGACCTTGTACCAATCCTCGTTGTAGTAGTGGTGATAGCCGGTGTGGATGAACAGGATGTCGCCCCGCTCGATCGTGATGCCGGTCTTCTTCTCCCACTGCTCGAAGTGCTCCGGGCCGTAGATCTGATAATCGCCGATCCCGAACTGCGAGATGTCCACGATGCAGGCCGGGCCGACGAGCTTGTCGATGGGGATGCCGGCGATGTCCGGCCCGGGGTCGTAGAAGTGGATGGGGGAGTCGAGGTGCGTCGCGATGTGATTGGTCGTCGAGATGAACTGCGCGTTGACCCCTTCGAACGCCAACCGCTTCACCCACTTGACGGTTGGCCCCTCGTAGAAGGCGAACGATGGAGAATCGGCGCTGAAGTTCTGCGACAGGTCGAGCACCTTGACGCGGCTCATGTCATAGGGAACGTACATTCGGTTCCTCCTCGTGATCCAGATATCTCTCGGCGTAGGCGACCAGCGCCTCTTCGAAGACCGCCATGGTCGGGCGGACCAGCCCGGCTCCGACTTGGCCGACCCCGGCTTCGCGATGGGCGATACCGGTGTTGACACGGGGCGTGATGCCGAGCTCCACCACCTTGCGCAGGTCGATCCCCACCGGCGTGCCGCGGAAGCCGAGGGCGGGGATGGTGAGGTGGCGATGCTCGGCGACGGTGATCTCGTACATCTCGCGCGTGGCGTCGAGGGCGTCGCGGGGCGTGCCGCCGATGAAGCTGACGATCGCCGGCGCCGCGGCCATG